>Ga0335072_10000171_pt1 | contig 140513 bp, 142 predicted proteins | sample Lox_Sample_21_FD_206725 | JGI IMG/M metagenome (GOLD analysis project Ga0335072, IMG submission 206725) | Soil microbial communities from Loxahatchee National Wildlife Refuge, Florida, United States - Lox_Sample_2.1 | ecosystem: Environmental > Terrestrial > Soil > Wetlands | place: USA...
TTGCAAGTATCGAGTATTGAGACAAATAAGGTGGTGATCACTAATTAATTAATTGAAACCAGCGAAAAGTATCGCTAAAAAGAGTTTATCGTTGTAAGCAGCATCGCGCCATCGAGTTTTGACAGTAGTTTGCTTGGCCTTTCATCATGTCGAGCCTTGCAGCCTATAGCACTTGGAAGAGACGGGAATGCATTGTGGCTGTCTCGACTGCATCGAAGGAGTTCGCAATTTATTCTCCGCTGCCGATGCTGGACCAGGCTTGGAATATGTATAGAGAGGTTCAAGCCCAGATCGGTTGTCAGTTGACAACCGGGACTATTCAGATATTTCCAGTCAACTGATGATGTTTGCGCTTCTGCTTCTTTCCCTTTGGACCGAATACTGTTTCGGTCTCGCAGATCAGCTCAGAGTCTCGTACACACCTTTGAAAACCATTGCCAATGGAGCACGATCAAGTGGAGGTTTCTCACCACAGGTCGGAAAGAACCTGAGTCTCGTTGCGAGAGACCTTTTGGGAGGCTTCCAGTTATTCGGGCGACAACCGGAATGCCCAGCCGGCACCTGTACTACAAAATTACGATCAGAGTCTAGGACAAAGGCTAACACAGGCTCACAGATGAATGCTCCGATGGTAGCTGCTGTTACATCGGGTATAACTGCGTCACTGGCGGATGCTGCGAGGGTGAAGACTTGGCATGCGGTGCTGATGGCTGCTATGATCCTACCACTGAAGTCTGCTGCCCCAATGGAAAAACGTGTCAAACAGGTTATGAATGCCAGTCAGAGGGTGGTTGCTGTCCAGATGGAAACGTTTCATGTGGCAGTGACGGCTGCTATGACCCTGACACTGAAGTTTGCTGTGAAGACACCGGCGAGCACTGCGAAAAAGGCTACAGCTGCGTGGCCGATGGGTGTTGTCCAACCGGCCAACAACCATGTGGATCTTCAAACTGCTACGATCCAACCGACCAGATATGTTGCACTACTGATGACTCAGCCTGGGGATGTGAGTCTACGGAGACCTGCTGTGATGAAGCCGAAGCCTGCTACGACAAAGACACGGAGATTTGCTGTGAGGGAGGTGCCTGCCCTGACACCGATACATGTTGCGCAAACGAATGCTGTCGATCGATCGCGACCTGTGGAACTGATGGTTTCTGCACGGTGACCGCGTCTCCAAGTTCATCTGCAAGCCCATCGCCAACGAAGTCAAGCACGCCTGCATCAACAACAACACCAAAGCTTGAGACCCCGAGCAGCTCCTCGGCATCTCCTTCAACAACCAGCACCTGCAGTACACCGACGCTCACTACCTCTCAGACCCAGACAGAAACGATATCGTTCGTCTACGATCCGTCACGCCAATGGGTCGCCAAGTCCGGTCCGAACGCGGGCCAAACCATCTCAGGAAGCAACCAAGCCGTCATCATGAACATGTGCTCCGGCATCAAGAAGCTCAACGCCGGGGCAGGCGGCAACACGGCGACGCTGACGCACGGCGGGCCCTGCTTCACGAAGCGCAACCGCCGCGCTATGTGCAAAGAGAACGGCATTAGCGCGTGCGGCGCGGCGCTGCAGAGCTACATCTCGAGCTTCTACCCGAGCGGCGTGCCGAGCTGGGCCTCCGCCGCCATCACCGCCGCCGGCGATATGCAGTGCGACGAGTTCCCGTTCGCGAGCTCCGTCGAGGGCGGCGATCCCGCCACCGGCGTTACCGTCTGCGTGCCCAGCGAGGATAATGGTTGGCAGGGCCGCACCATGGCGCCGTTTTTTAGGGGCCCCAACCCGCTGATCGTGCCTGGCGAGAAGTATGTCGTGCAGATTGTGGGCTGGAATTGCAACTCGCAGTCGCCGACCAATAAGCGGAGATCTTTGGGCTTGGTCGCTAGAGATGCGTTTTCTGGTGGTGGTGTGAACCTGACAGGACGTAAGTAGAGTGTTGGCTTTCGGTTTGGTAGACTGACTGACATATATTACAGCCGAAATGTATCACGGTTTCGATACTAGCAATCCTATGCTCATGCTCATGTCCATGCCTCTGGGCGATTTGACTGCGGGATCGTAAGTTAACAGGGCACTCTATGCTGATTTCTTATCTTCTAACTCTTCTCAAGCTACACGGTCAACCTCAATGTCGTCGGTGGCTCTCTTAACCTCAGCCTGGTCGATTATAATGGTGAATACCTTAACGCGACGATATCTGAGTCAATCGTGGACTTCGCTCTTGATGACGACACGGACCAAGTTTGCCTCACTGGCACGACTCTTAACAAAAATATCTCTGCCGTCTACTCGGCCTCATCGATTCCTAATAGCGCTCCGACTACTACGAGTTCCAGTCCGACCACGACCAAGACATCTGCTGGTTCAAGTGTAGAACCGCTGTATTTTGGTATCCAACTTCTGATATTGCTAGCTATGGTTGTATTTCTTTACATGTTAAGACATGATGGATGTATAAGCTGATATACGATATCTTCTGCAAACACATCGATTTCTCTCCTCCAATGCAGGCCACCGTTTTGATTCCTATCTTAACAGCCCTTGTGCAATATCACTTATCCCAAACAGGCTGTTACTCACACGAACTTTGCAGTTGCAGCTCTCAAAATTCGTTCAGGCCAAATGCGGTTCTCTTTTCAAGGCTTTGCCACCTTCCTTATGACACCATTTCCGAAGGTTTCCTGCGATAGACGCGGAAAACCCAGTGGTCTAAAGTGCCGATTTCAACAAATTTGCGGCGTTACTCTAAAGACGACAGTGCTTGGAAGTGGCACAAGTAGGCAGAGTACACAAACACTGCTTGAGCAACGGAGCTTTGGGCAACGGAGTGTTGGGCAGCGAAGTTTTGGGTAACGGACGCGGTCGTCCCACACATTTGAGGAGGAAGCCTAATGCCCGCACCTCCATACCCTAGCCTCCCAAGTATAGATGTTGACGATATAATAGTTCGATCTACTCCGATATCTGGGCCGTTTACGCCGCTATCAAATTTACCACCATTTCAGCCTGAATATTCATATAGCTAACTGTCTAAGTGAAGCCCGTCCCATCAAAGTTCCATTCCGACCACGACTTCATGGATGACACAACTATGGATAATGCAGCAACTCATCGAACCCTATCGCCAACGGCACTACCGTACTGCTCCTTCCACATGACGAGGGTATTGCAGCTGAATCTGAGAACGACGAATATGGAAATATGAAGGCCAAAACTATCGAGACCAGATATATTACTAACTCATCAAGACTCAATTATGATATTGATACAGAGTTCGCCTCAGACTCCCCGGCAGTGCTTGGGGAGAAAATATTTGGTACTGCACGTCATTCTACTCCTGTTTCCATGCCCTTGGATGGTGACCACCAAGCGCCACAGTTCATTTCCCTTTCGACGCACAATGACAACACGAAATATCAGTTCAGCCGCTACCCACCATTAATACCACCACCGCAGCGTATATTGGAGCGCGAGGATCGGAAAGTTTCCTTTCCTAATGCTCTAAAAGCTTCCATTCCTCGGAAACCCTTCCCGCGGATCACTGGTCCAAGACTTTTCTGCCGATATTGCGATAAGGTTCCAGAAGGATTTCGAGGCGAGCACGAACTTCAGCGACACCAATCTCGGGCACATTCATCAGAACGGAGAAAAGTGTGGATCTGTGAGGACAGACTGGGAGATGGTTCATTTCTTGCAAATTGCAGGGCGTGTGAGAACCGGAAACGCTATATGGCTGACTACAATGCGGCCGCACAGTAAGTTTAAACAGAACTTTTAACATGTATTCATCTGACATGTCCAGTCTTCGACGATCCCATTTCCATCCACGTAGAAGAGGCCGCAAGCCTAAGAAGGACTCCAGAACCCCTGCCCACGACCCTCCTATAGAATTCCTGAAAGTGCATTGGATGCGCGAGGTTGAAGAGGAGCTTATATGTGAACAGTCCGTGGATTCATATTCGATTTCATCGGTTAACGGAGAGGAGGAGCCAGAATGTCTGGCGGTAGCAGAAGACTTCGCAACTGGAACTCAATCTCTATGGGCTAGTCCGACCTCATCAGTTCCAGACAGAATTGATGGCGCTTCCACTCCCCTCTTAAGCCGTCCAGAAACTGTTACCTCCCTGGAGCTTGATGAAAATTTGCAACTCTCTTCAGAACACTTCTCCGTGGCAGCAGGATTTGGATCGCTCCCTCCTGGCCTGATTGCTGTGGGAAATTCTTACATCTACCCATTCGAAACATCGACAATGGAGCCTGATACCAACATGCCGCATGCAGACGACTGGTATAGCCTTAACATCAATCCGACCTTCCAGGCATTTTCAGCTCTTCCCGAAATGAGCAGCAGCGTCCCACAGCTTCCTCCAATCTCGTCGATGTTACGCTATGGAGACTTTTCAGCATACCAAGTTAGGTCAACTCCCGAAACCACCAATGCGGGAGCCTTCCGACGTTCGTCCCTCCAGCGATACTCCCCACAATGAGAATCGGTCAAAATCAATCATCGCGAAGAAACAAGAGAGTGAGCTGTGGACACCCGTGGGCGAATAAATTCCTCCCTAGTAGATCCCTTTCGGTATATATATCTCTACTGAATACGACGAGCGATGTCAAGATATGGGCCTGGAAAGCGGAATTCCATAGGCAGAATGACTTCAGAAAGCCCCATATAGGACCACTTGGCGCAACGGCTTCAATACATCAAGCTTTGGAAGAAGAACGGTCATATTTCGCCTATTTGTTAGATTGAGGAGTTGTCAGTGCTGTGGGCGATCTAATTACTGGTTTGTCAATCCCGAGCTTTTAACTCGGGGTACCATTTTCCAGGGTGTGTTGTCAAACACAGTCACGCTTCAAGCTCCACACCAGAAGGTTGCTAAACTCTAAAATGAGCCATTGGCTTCAATTTTCCCAGAAACTACTGGGTGCACGTAACATAGGGTTTCTGAGGAGCTTTTCCCGGTTGGAAATCGATCCTGAAGAAATGGCGTTGCAGCGGGACTAGTTCAACGACTTAGTGTCGATCTGGGAATCATTATCCAAAAATGCTCGGCACCATAAGCTACGATGTCAATAGAGAGGGCAATGAGTTTTCTATCTGGGTGGTGTTGGCTCAGACTTTCTGTGAACTGTGTAACCTCAGCCTCGAGTAGAGTCTGCTTGCAACAATGACGGTCAAAACTTCTACGTACAATCTCTCGGTATTTGTTTAATTCGAAGCTGATTGTTTTTGAAATTGCTAACAGTGTTGAATAGATTGTGATATTTGTAGCTCTGAGTAGCTTGACCTATGGTTACGCATTCTCTGTCTTCAGTACTTCTATCGGCCAGCCTGGATTCTATAAGTACTTCAACCTCAGCGAAACCGGTTCTCGAGCTTCGTACACTGATTCTATTCTCGGTGCCATCAATGCACTATTCTCAGCAGGCGCCGCTTTTGGAGCACTCTCCATCGCCTGGCTACCAGATTGGATCGGACGGAAGTACACCATAATTCTAGCACTGTCAAAGGGCAGCCCCATGCGGCTAGCTTGAGGCTAGCACGCGGCTAGTCTGATCCCTAACGTATATAAACCCCTGAGAAGCAGGAGAGGTCGTTAGGGATTAGTCTTACAACATTAATCTACTTCATGTTACTCCTACTCAATTTAATGGTGCCTCCGTGAGCCCGACGTGGCAGCCCTCCGTGACACACTGCAAGTTGGGTCCGTCGTAGGATCTCCAGGATACTGGAAGCGATCTATCACATTCGAAGAATTGGCCGGATGACTGAAGAAGCACTGTAAAATGGTTTGAAGAGAATAAAAGGCAAGTCCAGGATCTAGACATGCGGCGGTACAGTTGCTAACGGTCGTGCCATTCAGAAGGCACGACCCGTCCATTGGCTGAAAATGAAGAAGAAAAGTGATGAAAGAACAAGCTATCAAGCTCGCTCAAGGAATTACAAACTGAGAAAAATGTCGGATCACTAGATTCACAAGATCGCTTTGCCCTTCGTTGAACCACCTAGTAGTTGTCTGGGCGCAGTACAACCGAATACGAACGAGAAATACGCAAGGCTGATTTTAACTTGGCAGCTGAACCTGAGGGACACGAATTCTTTAACTGTCAATAAAGGCTGCGGGTGAATCGAATTCGTCATTCGTTTCAATCCCAGAAGCTAAATCTCACAAATCGTTGATCAGAATTACTGACGTTTAACGATATGCTTCTTCGTGGCGGTCATTCGATCCGACGGGTGTACGACACTACCTGTGAGCTTCGTCAAGGCTGAGTACATAGGAAGATTGGAAAATAGGTGAGGTAGGATTGGTTCACGACCTTCGGCGAAGAGAATCCTTGATATACTTCATATGGCGGCGATTATATCTCATCAGGCTGACTTGGCTTGAATTCAGCGCCACACCCATTTCGTTTGATTAAATGCCTATTCTTATGAGAATTCCTTTTCGAAGTTTCTTTTAAATTTAAAACTTCCACCATGCTTTGCAAGAGCTGCCTGTTTTCCGGGCCCCAGAACCTTTCTAATCCTGGCGTCGTACGACGTACGCAGTACTGTGCCGCGTTAGGCCACCTATAATCCTACCATTTCTGGGCTTGCTTCGCCTTTCTCCGCACCCAAGGCAGCAACACCTTGTTTCTGGTTTATAGCATCTTGCCTACTTGTCCTTTTAGCCCTTCATACATAATATGAATGGTATTGTTGATCTACCATCTACGCCGTAGTTGTGTCCCGGTAGCAATTGTTCTTAACCTGGATGCAACTCGATTGTGATATAAAGATCGCATTTGAAACATCAACAACTCAGTCAAACGTTACACAATTCGGTCAATAATCCTTTCTCTGCAAGATGCCTGCCCGATCTCATACTTGCCACAACCTTCCTTACAAGGAACATCCGCTGTACCACCTCCGTCGAGCGACGATCATTGCAGCCGTGATATCTGGGATCCTAGACTTGTTCATCACCATCTATGGACCGTGGGCAATTTCGATCTTCCTGCTTCCTTGCTCCGCGCTATTCGTCATATACGACCTCATAACTTGGGCCGTTGAAAAGAAGAAGGTGGCTCTCCTCAACGCCTACGCGAAGTACCAACGCATCATTGGAAATCTTCCGCCGCCTGGCTGCAGTATCGCCGGATGCGAACGAGGAGAGAGTCAACAGCCTTTCCGAGATGTAGAGGGCGTTTGTGAAAGGTGTGACTCTCTAGCTGGGAATGCTGAAGGAGATACCGAAGGGGACAGGGAAGTTCACTGGCCTCGTATACTTCTCATTGTTGCGGATGGAATTTTCGCAATTTTGTTTCAGTTTCTGTTCTGGGTGTGCATTGTCAGTGCTGCCAATTCAGGATGGCGCTATGGACCACAAGGACGACTAATCGTGCAGTCGTATGCAGCGTTAGGAAATTTTGTTATGAGTGTTCTGCATGTTGTGGCATTTTGGAAGGAATTGATAGCAAAGTTACACGCTAGATGGCGTGAGGAGGAAAGGAGAAGAGTTCGGACTCATACCGATACACCAGTTGACATTCCGATTCAAGACGTCGATACTACCAACCGTAAAAGCGGCGCTACTGCCAATAAATGGAGGATGTTTCGCTTCGATAAGCAGCAGAGGTCATCCAAGCCGAAGCAACAGGATGTCGACGTTGAAGCTGTGGCTGGATGTGGAACGAATGAGGAAGAGTTACTCATTAATCCTACACCGGAAGAGTCCGTACAAGGTTCAAGTCAAGATTATGGCGTAATAGACGCAAATATTCAGTCCCCGGAGAGTGAGCCAGAAGCTTGGGTCAAGAAAAGCAAGGGAAAACGGGTAGTTGGATGATTGTTTAATCGTAGAAATGACCAAAGGTAGCGAATGGGGTGAAGAGGTAGTACTGAGAGCAGAGAGAAATGACGGAGGAAGGTCGCTTGGATACACGCTCCCTGGAAGTGCAACGTTCACTGAAATGTTAGTATTGTAATCTTGCAGGTTCTCATATAATACTATCATGGTCTTCCCGTACTACATGTTATTGCACCGTCAACCACCAGCTCATGGCCCGTGATGTACTTCGCAGCATCACTAATGAGGAACGCAGCGGCATTCGCAACATCGAAGCTGGTTCCCATCCTGCCCATAGGAACCTGCGCATGCCTTGTCTTGACAAATCCCTCCAAGTCTCCACTAGCATACTTGTCAGCGAGGAGAGCAACAAGTGGCGTATGCATTAACCCTGGTACGACTACGTTCATTCTCACTCCCTTATCCGCATATAGAACGGCAGTAGTCTTCGTAAACTGAATCACAGCCGCCTTCGTCGCGGCATATGCAACCTGTGGTTTTCCAATGTACCTTAATCCCGCAATCGACGACACATTAATCACCACTCCAGAGCCCTGCTTCTCCATAATCGGGAGCACATAGTGGCAGCAGAGATACACAGACTTCAGATTAACATCGACCTGGGCGTCCCAAACAGCCTCGTCCATATCCGCGGGCCCACCCTTCTGCGACAAGCCGACATTATTGACGAGGACGTCGACGCGGCCATGCATCTCCAGCACCTTCGCAACCAGCGCCTCCACCTCCGCCGCCTGCGTCACATCCGCGGCCACGACGTCGCAGCAGCCGGCCCCGAACTCGCGCCGCAGCCGGTCGCGCGTCGCCTCCGCCGCCGCCAGCCGCAGGTCGCACCCCAACACCTTCGCGCCGCTGGCGCACAGCACCCGCGCTGTTGCCGCCCCGTTGCCCCACATGCTCGGGTCGCCCGACTGGCCGATGCCGGTCAGCAGCACGATCTTGTTGCGCAGCGAGGCGTGCGTTGTGCCGCCCGTGTACGAGGATACGTTGTCGGTGTCGGCGGATGACATGGTCGATTGTAATGCGGCTTGGAGAGAGATCCGGATGCGGTGTTTGGTTCCTAGCTCTTTCTGGTTTGGTGACGGGGCTTATAAGCTCGGCTGTAGTGATAAAAGGGATGGAGTAATGACTATCTCGCTAACGAAGGCGAGTTGAGAACAAACGCTCGAAAAATGAGCCACTTTACGTTTCTTTTACAATTTTTGTTTCCGAGCACACAGCAGAAAACTTATAATATTAATATTATGCAATGCTTCTGCATTCAACGGCATTTTCACCGACGGTCGTTCGCGGGGTTCGCGCCGCAATCGGGAGCCGATCTGGGGAAATCTACGAACTATGTTTGACTTCTCCTCATCCATCACAATTAGTGATTTTGACTTTAGAATATCGACGACAAACATTCGTGTAGAGTTGAAGAGCATGGAAGAGTCTAGTGTGAGGTAAAGGCAGATGAAGTCACAATACACGGAAGACCTCAGTCCTGGCCTTAACTTGTAGGCAGCCATATTCTTATAAGATCGATCTGATAAGCAAAGACTGCTCGACGGCATCGATTCAGTTGCAATAGAGTTTGATTGATTTTCGCTGAGAATTCAATTGAGAGATACTAGTTAAGTTATCAATTCTTAGTTTCTGCCTTTCCAATTCATCTGGTTGCTTCTGAACTTCAGCTTCGATCCTCAGTTCCAACACACAAACACCACCACCAATCACCGTCGATCAAGCATCTAGAATGGATATTCCTACACTTGACGAACAACTTGACAAAATCGAAGGCATCGAGACCAAAGCCAAAGCCCTCCTGAACCCAGACCCTCGCCTTCAGCACGCGCAATCCGCCACCGAAGCCGCCGGGCTCCCAAACATCTGCATCTCGGACCAGCAAGGCCAGCACCTGTCGATCCTGTGCCAGCTCGTCGGCGCCAAGGACGTGCTGGAGCTCGGCACCCTCGGCGGGTACTCCACGATCTGGCTGGCGAAGAACGGCGCCCACGTCACGAGCGTCGAAATCGATCCCAAGCACCGAGACGTCACGCTTGCGAACACAAAGGGCCAGGGCCTCGATAATGTCGATGTCATTCTGGGGTCGACGTTGGATGTACTTCCGCGGTTGGCTGAGGAAGGGAGGAAGTTTGACTTTGTCTTCATCGATGCGGGTTGGGACGAACAATGGGAGAATTTTGAATTGGCGGTTAAGGTAACGAGGGTTGGTGGTTCCATTTATGTCGACAATGTGGTAATGAAGATGCTTTATGGTGACGATGAGAAGTCAGAGAGTTTAGTTGAGAAAGTGGGGAAGATGAAGGGAGTTGATGCTACGCTTGTAAACACAGTTGCAGGCTTTAGAGGACATCGGGAAGCCATGATTGATGGATTCTTGTTGGCTGTGGTGAAAGAGTAAGCAACTGCTTTGGTGACTCGTCAAGTTTGATATTTGCTGTCCTTACCGAGAGATTACTCTCCACTCTGCAAATAAACATCTCTCCTCTTCCTATAATGTTAGGGTAAAGCGTCTTTCCGCTATAATTTCCAGAAATATCAACGTCGTGGAGTAATATGTCAAAATAACCTCGTGGACTTTCAACCTCTTAGGCGTGGCGAGGCTTAAGTAAATGTCGACCTTGTAAAAGCCGGTATGTACGATAGTACGAGTATGAAAATGATAGAGATTATGACCATGGGCTTGCTGAGTGCTACCTTTTATGCGGCTTTGTTTGCCGTGCTATCGCTGTAGTGGGACAAGCCGACGATCTATGCGGCGAGAGCGGTCGATTGTCTATGTAGTAGCTGAAGGAGCAATTACACATATAGAAGTACGAAATCGTGATCCAAAAACTACAATATCTGGACCCTGTGAGGCAAATCAAAGCTTCATTATAGCCATGCATGGGACATGCTACCTACGTCTACGACAGTTGCTGTACCGGCATGAATCAGGCCCGTTCCTCTTCCAAAACAAACAGAAAGATGCACCGAGGATTTGACATCAGACTTAACAAAAAGATCGAAAGCCTCCACGTAGTACGCCCTACTCCTCACCCTCTGAGATGATAGTAGAGAAAGACCGGCAGCGCTGTGCCAACGACATCAAGAAAAGAACCGCTGGACGACTTGCCAGAGACCCGAAGGACAGCTTAAGATGAGTTTAGCAGCACCCGTTCTTCTTCTGGTCGGCGCCGGGCTCCTTGGTCTTGTCTAGCACCACTCGCTCTCCGCTTGGCATTGCGCCGGCGCCCTCGCCTTGGTCGAGAGCTTTGCTCGACACGATCCGGTAGATTTCTATGTTGGAATTAGCTTGTGTTTCGAATGTTGCGCCGGGTGGATTTACCGGTAAGGATGTTTTGGAATGCGAGTTCGACGTTGCTTGCGTCGAGGGCGGAGGTTTCAATGAAGGAGAGGCTGTTCTCAGCTAGATGCAAAGTCAACATGTCTGAGCTTAGAGACGAAATTTTGACATAAGCTCACCTGCGAAAGATTTGGCTTCTTCGGTAGGTACGGCTCTCAAGTGTCTTAAATCACTCTTGTTGCCTACGAGCATAATGACGATGTTGCTATCGGCATGGTCTCGTAACTCTTTCAGCCAGCGAGTAACATTTTCGTATGTTTGATGTTTTGAAATGTCATAGACCAGCAAGGCTCCGACAGCACCACGGTAGTAGGCGGAAGTGATGGCACGATATCGCTCTTGTCCGGCAGTATCCCAGATCTGTGCTTTGATGGTCTTGGAGTCGACTTGGATGCTGCGGGTAGCGAATTCTACGCCGATTGTGGACTTGGAGTCTAGATTGAACTCGTTGCGTGTGAATCGCGAGAGGAGGTTAGATTTGCCGACTCCAGAGTCGCCGATCAGAACAACTTTGCATTCATTAGCTTGTGCATATATGGAAGCGGGCGAGTCACCAGCGTTGATTCTCACCTTTGAAGAGAAACTACAGACCAGCGTTAGCATGTTTGGTTTCAACAAAAGAAGGTCAAGGTTTCTTACATCGTACTCGTCGTTTGCCATGGCTATAAGCGGAGGAGGTCAAGAAAGCTTCAACTTTGATCGCGCGACGTAAATATCGCTGGAAGAGATGTGAGCCTGATGATTGACGTTTAGTGAAGCACTGGATTATAGAAGTGAAGTATGGCAGAGGTAGGGAGGTGATGTGTGGTTGAAACGGAATTGTGGCATGCAACGTTCGGCGTTGCGCTGTGGAAGAGGCTCGGGAGACGGAAGTTTGTATCACGTGCAAACTGAAAGTTGTTTAGGAGAGACGACAATGTGCCTTGCGATTCCTATAGGCAGCTGCATTTGATTGCTGTCCACTCGGAAGACACTGTTTCGGCAAACATTCCACCCGCATGTGAGTTAAAAATAATTGTTACGTCGAACATGGACTGTCATGAATACATCGAAAGCTACCAGGTGTACTCACGAGACACATTCCCATCGCTATCGATTTGCAATTTGCATGAAACACAGCTAAGCAGCCAGTAGTAGACCAAAAAAATTTGATATTAAAGCTTTGCTTTGGATCTAAATTACTCAGCAACGCCAAAGTTGTGCATCTACTTCGATTTCGAAGTTTGACCAAAGTCAATCAATGCATTCGAGCTTTCGGTGAGCGGAAATAGTCCGTAGTAGAATCCGCCAGCACCTACAAAGAGCAATACATAATACACCACAGACCATCCAATGCTGAGGTTTTGCTTTCGTGGTTTCCGTCGAGGAGTTGCTTCTGCCTGGTCGCCAGCATTGTCTCTCTTGGCTGATGATGGTGTGATGGGCTCGGTGGCTTCGACTTTTAGTCTGCCCCAAAACCTAGGCAACCCTGCCCAATTGCAGAAGCTGTGAGCCGCGATGGCTGCGTAGATCGATCCGGTACGAAGAAAGACGAAGGCAGCGAAGAATCCGAAGAGACTAGTGTAAGTAAATTGCACCAAGCTTCGGAGCAGAGCGGCTGCGATTGGAGATTCAGGATGGCTCAGGACAAACTCGTAGAAGTGGTGAACGTGCGCGATGCCGAAGTATAGCGGCGTTATAAAGATGATCCTTGTTCGATCCATATTCGCAAGCAGATGCAGCGGAATTATAAGTGAGCGGAACATCAGCTCTTCAGTAACAGGACCTGCCACCAGATTCCGCCATCCCATCCAGGAGCCTAGAGTCTCACGGATGTGTTCGCCTTTTATCCATGACCATAGCCGACCTTCTGCTATTCCAACCTCGAATAGCGGGCCGACGAAGAGGATCATACAAAGCAGTAGGGTCTTGAGGACGTCGAGAAATGGGATCGGCCACCAGCCCAGGAGATGAAGCGCTTCCAATCCTGAAGCATTGCCGCGCTTAATGATAATATAGATTGCTATCAGGGATGATATGAAGCAGGCGGAGGTGACTGCTCGGATGCGCGCGCGAATAACGGACGGAGCATCACGATGTAGAGCCGGAGAAGGTCTCGTGGTCTTGCTCAGGTAGAAAGGAAGAACGTAGATGGCAGTGAAGGCGCACTACAGACCAAATTAGCATATAATGGTTGATGGTTTAAGGATAGTTGCAGATTTGCAAGCAGCAAATTGTAGAGAGAACGCATGGATACAATGGCGAAATAGGCGCCCGCACCATCAGTTCGCGGTAGGGAGCAAGACACAACGTACCGAAAGCGCAGCGGCGATCCAGACATCGAGCGCGGGTTTGGATGCTGCGACAGAAGGTTAGAGTCAGCCTAGAAGATCTGAAAGCATTTGAGGTAGCTGATTCGAGCGGCAGAATAGGCGACGACAGTGGAGGCAGTTTCAGGCCGGAGGACGGGCCAGCCAGTGGAAGACACACTTACGTTCATCTTTGGAATAGAAGGCCTTCAGCCTGTTGAACAGATCGATAGGCGGCATGTGGGAGAAGGAAAATAGTTAAAAGACGGACTCGATGGCGGGCAGGAAGAGAGACTTGCTACCGCATTTCTTTTGAACGCAGCCGTCGGTGGTTGTGGTTTTTACGTTCGTGATAAGGGTACAAAAGAGTACGCAGTACTTTACGCGTTCTGGACCCGCCCATTCCATTCGCAGTTTACGACGCATCCCAATTCGGGTCATTGCAGAGTTAACAGCTTGTCGGTCCCACTCTGAAGAAAGTTTTACAACCTAAGCTTTCTCGAGTTGTATCAAATCATCGATTTATCTTGCGGTTCGTCAGGTATCAAGGCCGATATCATCACGTCCTCACGAGTACTATCGAAAGTGGCAGAAGAGCAGAAAGAGCGGAAACATCGCATATTTTGAACACGGCGGACTTCTGAATAAGGACTACGGTGGTCAAGGTTAGTATCGAGCCTCCAAACCGTGGTCAAGCAGAATGACCCTTTCGTGGCCCTGACGGCAAATCAAATTGCATCGCATTGACAATGAGCGGCAGCAGGGGGAGGTTCATCCCAATCCCGCAAATTATTGGATGCTGCACATTGACTGGTCTATCGAAGCCTTCTCCCCTTCGGCCAACGCATCGATTTTTGACAGCAGCCATCCAGCCATCCAGCCACTGGCGCCGTCGAAATACTCACACACATCCCCGGCCATTGGATATCCTGTCGTCATTGGCGCCTTTCGGCTATCGACGCGTCCCTGAGCCCGACGCGTGCTCCTGAATTTCAACTTCACGCACTTTTTAATATTCCAACGGTACTATCGACTGCAGGCCTTCATCGCGAACGACACTCCCCGCAGCTGCGCCTCGTCCGCTTCTGCCATCACCAATCCCTGTGGCCATTTCCAAGAGTAGATCGTTTGTTCCCTCTTTGTTCGACCCTGCCATTTCATCCTGCATATTCATGCACGCCCGCACGCCCAACCAACGCCAGACCCTATTCTCATACTCTTTCACCCGCCGTCCTATCCTTCTGTCCTCCTGAACTTTTCACGAGCTTCAGGCCCATCAGCTCTGCCCCAATCTTTCATTTCTTCACCTCTCATTCTTGTACACACCCTACCTTGCATTGCTCACCCTCGTCGGTCACGTTCCCTTCGTTTGCTTGTACACATGCCCTTCGCCTTAACTTCGCTCTCTTAAGCACACATCCCAGACACACTCCACTATCTATCTGTTAATTCTTAATACCCATCCGCTACTCCTGACGAACACATGACTCTGCCAACGCAGCCTGTACCTCACTAGCAATCCGCTGCAATTCACTCCTTGGGCCGCTATTGCTACAGCTCTCGTATCACGTCTCTCTTGATGGATCTTCACACCACAAACCACCAATGCAACGGAAGTATTCCTACCCGGAGCTGGTGGAGTTCTATAATGCCTTAGCTATGGAGCCGTCATCTTCTCAACCATCGCTTCCGAAGACTCCCAAGCGCTCACCGCAGCCTTCACCACATCGTCGAGCGTTGCAACAGCGGTCGGACTCACAAGTCAACGTTACGAGCGCACCGACCATTAGGCTCGTTACTGAGTCTGGACCAGAGGTGTATTCGAAATCACCATTTCCGACACTGCCATCCCAGGTCTTGTTGCCAACTAATGCTCCTGATCCTGAGCTGCCAAACCGGGATTCCCGTGTTTCAGAAGGTAGCGCGTCGGCCAATGCATACGCGAAGGAACTGCCGGAAGTGCCCTTACCACCCAAATCTATCCAACTTCAGCCTTCGGTTCGCGCATCTACTTCTACCGTTACTTCAGAACCAGAAACAATTACTGCCAGCTCCCTCGTCACTCCCTCGTCCAGTCACTTTTCCCACTCCATCTCACCGCCGTCGACCCCACCTGACGACAGTGAACTGCTTGAGCGCAAACTTCCCGCCCTACCTGAAGAATCCACTTCAGACATCAATGTTTCAAAGTCCACAATTAGAACCGTTATTCCTTCTTCGCCGAACGAACCTCAGTCCTTGACTAATAAACGCTCCGAAACGTCAATTGCAACTTCGTCATCTTCTGATACCATCACCAGCAGTAGAAGGGAAGCGTCATCGCCAAACTATTACGTGTTCCATCCTCCAACTCCTGCGGGAGAGCCTTCCACGGCGCCGACGTTGAAGCGCAAACGAGACTTTTCCAACCTAAAGAAGTCTCCTCCCAAGCCTTACGAGTCTGTCGAGTCAATTGCCTTCTCTGACGCCTCGTACTCGTCACCTTCCGACAAGGCGAAATCTGCTCCTGGCTCGACCGCCGCGTCCAATGCTGCAATTCGTGCAGCGATAGGGAGTGGCGTCAAGATCCAATACCCTGTAGTTCAACCTCCTTCCGCCAGCGGTTCATGGGCCCAATCTTCATCAAACCCGCCATCCACCAAGACCTCTCATTCTATGACCGACAGCTCCGTCCGCCCGCCGCAATGGAATGCCCGCCTGTCTACCATACCCTCCGAGTCGGAGCGCAATTCGCAGAGTATCGATGGTTCGGCAAGGAGAAGTGGAAGTCATAACCTTGGGAATGGCAATAATGGGAGGAGACGGACAATGAGTAGTTTTATGTCGTCTGAAGGTTCAGGAGTATGGACAGGCTCAAGTGAGACGGGATCTATTCCTATGCCACCACCTCTGTTCATCAACAGAGCACTTCCTCCTCCTCCTCGAGGCCACGATGCCGAAGAAGGCGACGACACACTCGGCGAACTGCACTCTCCTCCTCTGCGACAGCAACGCTCAGGTTTCTTACAACGCATGCGATCGCGGCCAACATCGTCGGACAGCGTAAACTCGCAGATCAGCTTCGTAGGCGACCTTTCGTGGGCACGCAACTACTACCGGCAAGGCGACCAGCGCTGGCCGTACAACCTGAACGGCGGCTCCGAGAGCCGGCTGAACTCGGGGACCGAAGGCGACGGGACCAACTCACCAACATCCGACGCCTTCCCGCCGCATATCTACCGGCCACGCAATCGGCCTTTCGGCAACCGCGCCTCCACCATCGACAGCGAGCGCGGCGGCAGCCGTGCTCCAGGTGGCTCCTCCCGCAGATACGGCCCGCGCGTCCTCCGCCCCATGCGCAGCTTCCAGGACTCCCTCCGCGAGATCTGGAGCCCACACCTGACGCGCGACCGGCGTAGTAATGTGGCCTACTTTGGCGCCTGGCGCGCGCCCAGCTTCGACGAGCCCTTCTGGGCACTGTTCTTCGGCCCTGTCAACCGCCAGGTGTGGCTGTTCTGCTTCGGCTTTGTGTTCCCGCTCGGTGAGTGCTGCGTTCTGTGATACGGTGGACTTTTTGCTGACACGTGCAGCATGGATTCTCGGGGCCGTGCTGCCGCTACCGAAACGGCCGCACGCCATGGACGCGCCGCAGGGCGTCGCCGCCGTCGACGGCGTCGGTCGCCTGTTCCTGCAGAACACGTCGGTGGTCAATGTGGCCGAGATGGACGAGCGCCGCTACCAGAAGGCGCGCTGGTGGCGTATCCTCAACCGCATCATGGTTGCGCCGGCCGTCCTGATCATGGGCGCCGTGGTAAGCGCGAAATTTCGACCTCCGCTGCGCAGCGCTTCGATCTAACACCGCTGCAGGTTGCCCTCGCCGTCGTTGCGACGCGGCCGCACTGAACGCACCGCGTCGCCCTCGCCGTTTCTCCTTTGCTCCGAAATTTCAGGCGGCGCGGCTCCGCCGTCCGTGCTGCGACCACACGACGAAACCCATCATGAAACTTCACGAAAGCGTCGCACATAGATCGAGTTTTTTTCCGTTCCTTTCGCTCCTTTCGTTCCGTCACGACCTCAAGATTCCACGAGACAATCGCCATCCGTACAGTCGGCCACTTTGTACGAACAAGCGCCGCTGACCTCGCTACTCTCGCATTCTCCTTCTGACCAGCATTTTCTCCGACGATCCACGACTCCGGCGACACGGCCTTTTTTTCTACGTCTTCAGTTTGGGTGTGTGTGTGTGCATGTGTTTGGCTATTTCGAGTGTACTCTATGCAGGTACTGTAATGTAAGCGCGGCAGAATGGGGCTTTGGCCACGCGGATATATACCCAAGATTGGATGTATTGGCAGGGGCTGCCGATTGTCTTTGTTGTTTACGGGAGCCGCGGAGGTGGGCTCGGCTTGCATCGTTTACGGCGGCCCGCTTGCACGTGGTGACATTGGCACGTTGTAGTTTAATGTATATGGGAAGGTGGCCTTGTACGCCGCTTTGGCAAAAGTGTATGTTCACGAAACAGTGTATGTGCATTGTTCGTCCATTTCGCTATCTGCCTCTGCTGCCCCGCGCTGGCCGATGTATCTATCGGCCGCAGTTTTTCCTTCCCGTAATCGCCAAAAGAGCCTCCCCCTTGCAAAAATCATACCTCCCCATACCGTGACCACGTGAGCGCTATGCATGTTGTGTTGCTAAGAATGCGCTGGCAAGGAATACACAGGTGATCACAGAGCAGGCAACCGTCTAGATTCCAGCGATCCTTAGATCGAGGGCTGCTAGTAAGGGACCTAGCCCTGCTGTGAATTCGCCGGTTTGCAACATCGGGTAGTATATGCTCCGTCGATTTTGCAGGGACCAAAATAAGGACAAAGCATGCTGAGGGTAAATGCCACGATTCATATTTCTTGCTTTGATGCAGACCGTTTTAGATCGAAGTATATGGCTTAATGAGCAGGGCGTGGTGGCGCCGCAGACGACGCTTGAGCAGCCAAAGCCTTGAGTTCAGAGGATTTCTGTGCCATTGCCGAGATACGCCGCAGAACCGGAGTAGATGGGTTGATTTCGGCGATCTCCATGTACGTCTTGTGCAGGCGAACGGTAATGACTTCCATGATGTTGTTAAAATACCCGACGAATGCCTCATCCTAATACAAAGTTAGCAGGTTGTTCATGTGTTCAAGGCTGAGCTTCTTACCTTCGGGTTGATAAGATGCAAAGCAATTTCTAACCAATCCATCCGCTGCACAACATTCGTCTTAAGGGAGACAGTAACAGTGGCCGCAATTGAGAGGAGCACGAGGGAAGAAACTTGGGTTAGGATCTGGCGTGGAGAGTAATTGACGAAGATTTGATCAAACAGCTCCACCTGCCGGCTCGATTGAAGCCACTAGCTGATATTAGTCCAGTCGGACGAAGAATCGTAATCTTCGTCACTCACCTTGACGGTAGCTTGCTCGTAATCACGGTTGTTCATTAGCTGCGAGATTTCCTCTGCTTCGATCTCTTCCGCAGTTTTCTGAGCTGGCACCGCTGGCGGAGGCTGAGCACCAACTGTGGTGCTTTGAGAACCAGGAGACGGCACTCCACCGCTCTGTTGAAGCACTTCCATGAGCTGCGATTGGAACTGGGCCTGATTTTCCGCGAGAATGGTTACGGTACGCTGAAGGTCATGGACCTGATTGAGAAGCGCATCGATTTTGGCAGTGTCCTGTTGATGAGTTTGCTCAGCCAGACGCAATTGTTCATTGACGCCACCGCCAACTTCGTAGGCGATCTTCTTGCCGGATTCAATGGAGAGACTTTGGAAGGCAGGCACGAATGCTTCTTCAAAGACGGCTTCAAACGTGCGGCGTAGGTGGAAATCAATCACTTGAGTGATCTTCTCTGTGAGATGGCCCACCAATCCTTGGTCTTGAAAGACGGCTTGAAGCGTAGGAGGCAGAGTCTTTTCGATCTCGCGAGGAATTGCCTTCTTCATGGACTGTGAGAATGCATCAGCCAGGTTGCGATCCACGTTTTGGACGAGAATATCCTTGACCGGTCCGAGCACCATTTTCTTGAGAGCCTCAGAAACGATTTTGTCCATGGTAGGCTCGATATTCTCGGTGAGGGTGCTTGAAACGAGGCGCAGTAGAGCATCTTGCTTCGCGTTGTTTGCTGCATCCAGCACACGACGATCTTCATTGACCTTGCGATAGAGGTTGTTGAAGTGTGTGTTGAGCGTCTGATCCATACTGGAAAGAGTCTCCTTAGAAGTATCACCTACGCCAGTAGATGTGCCGGACTTCAAGGCGGCAAGAATCTGTGTGGCCCACCCCGGGATCTCAACCTCTGCATCCTCAACAGCAGGCGCAACTTCGCGCTCGGTAACAGTCTGAGGAACTGGAGACTTTGGCTGAACAGAGGCTGCTAAAACTGGGGCAGGAGATGATGCATGAGTCGCCTTCTTTTTCTTCTTTTTCTCAGACTTGTCTCCACCGTTCACAGGATCCGCCGATGGTGTAGAAGGAGCGACTAGAGTCTCCGCTTGCTGAGGCTTGTTTGCATTCCGAGTTGACGGTCTAGCGGTGACTGTTGAAGCTGGAGTTGCTTGAGCTGGGTTATCACCATTCGTGGAGGTTGTGTCTGCAGCAGCTGCTTGCGACGGGTGCTGCAAGGTCTTCAAGTTAATGGCATTCTCCGCAACTGCATCAACACCATTGAGGATCTTGCCGTCCTTCGACCAACCAAGATGTTGTCGACCAAACGAAATGACGGAAACGCCCTTGGCTTGCATAACATACAGCTCAAAGTACGGAGCATCTGGGTCGGTGAACTTCTCAGAGAGATCATCGAGAATATCCAAACTCCGAAGTTGGCCACGTTTGCCGAGGGCGTATTCACGAACACCACTCACGATAATGGTCGAGTCTGGAATGGGTAGAGTTGTATCCTTGGATGCGACCATGCTCAAGAACTTAGCCTGAGACATCGGAGCAAGATTGTACTTTGGTGATGAGACGTGAAGAAGATAGATCGTGTTTCGAGTTGGATGGCCAACGACGAGAACGCCTGTCTTCGGGTGATATACGAGGCTGCAGATGGCGTCGGACTCACTCTCATGTGGGAAGTTGATCTCTTGCACCGGTTTGCCGAGACTCAGATCCCAAAGTTGCAGAGTATGATTCTGTTTCATACCCACAATGAGGTAGCGAAGCGCAATACCCTTGCTCATTGGGCGTTCCTTGTCTATGAACATCAAAGACGTTGGCCAGGTCTTCTGATCCTGAACGTGAGTAACAAGCGTCGTGATAGGATCCTTAATTGCCTCTCGTTTAGAAGAACCTGCAGGAATGGACTGGTCGGTCAACTTGCGAATATCCCAGAACTTAAGTTTTCCAACTTTGTCCAGGGACGCAATGACCGTGTCATCCGCACTGAAAGTAAAGTCTTTGGCTGCCTTACCGGTATGAACCTGCAGCTTATATTGGTTGAGATACGATTCGGTATCGCAGATGCGCTCGGTATCAGTGAATCGTGGCGAGCGTGCAAGTTCAGGCCATACAATATAAATCGACTTGCCCCTGCCGTAACCGAAATATGAAGGGTGTCGAGTACTCGCCTTGACTCGCGTCTTCAGTTGGCTGCCAGCTTGATTATCATCAGCAGTGGGCAGAGGAGGAAAGATGAAGCCACGGCTCTCGCTATCACGATCGTTCTCACTGTCGCCCGGAAAACCGATGAGGGAGGTCCAGAATACAGAGCCGTTGACGCCTGTGCCGAGTAGAGTTTCTGTATCACGCTCCTTGTCATAGGTCCGGCCAAGCGCGACGTTGAAAATACGCTCATTCCCACGTTTGAAGACTTCTTTGTTATCGCCATTGTCCTGACGAATGAGACGGAAGCCGGACTCTTTCAATGAGTAAACGATGAAGTTCTGAGACGCCGTCACGAGATTGCGGTCAATCTGATCGAAGTCCTTTTTCATACGCGTAATGTCGCTTGACATCTCTGAAGACACTGGTCGAGGAGGTTCGTCGAGCTTCTGAATCTCGATTGATACGAAAGGTCGCATTGGGAAGTTGAACACGCGTATGGCATCAGCTGGGTTCGAGTCGGCATCCTGCCAATCGGCCGGCACTTCAGGTTCGGCCACAGACTTGATTGTGGTCTCAAACTCTTCAGCCATGGGATTGGGCATTCCGCTCTCCAAGGTGCCGCGAGCTTCTTCATCTTTCAACTCTTCCATGAACTCCGCCGCTGCACCCTGTACCATCTCTTCGTCTTCTGCTGGCTGTTGCACACTTTCACCGTGTGCTGTTGATGTTGCTTGAGCAAGTGCCTCAGTGACTTCTTTGTTCACTTGTTCACCTATGCCGCTCACTGCCTCCGAAACCGTTTCAGGGCGAAGAGGAAGCGAACTATCGGCTTGACTCAACTCCACATCATCTGAATCTGCCGATGGATGTTCTGGAGACATCTTACGAGACTTCTTGGCTCGCTGGGTGCTATCACTCTTTGGAGTTGAAGCACGACTAACAGGTTTGGAAGACTGATTCAGTGGGGAGCTAGCTGAGAGTTGCTCAAAGGGGTTGAGGTAAGTGAAGACATTTCCTTTGTTAGCCGAGGCAGGTGGCTCGAAAGCCGATGTCTCTTTCGTAGGCTCACCGAAAATACGGATGGGTGACGCCTTTCTCGGTTCGGTCTGCGGCTCTACTGGACTGAGAGTTTCCGCCTCAGCCGCAACATCCTTCACATCCTGTGTGAGATCTGTAACAGCTTCTGGTACTTCTACTAGAAGCGAGTGCTTGCCAGATACTCCACTTTTCAAAGACGCCGTGTCACGGACGGGAGCGCTCGCTTGGTTGAGGAGCGAAAGAAGAAAATTTTGTGGGTTGGTTGAAGAGCCGGAGGCCTCTCCGCGCAACTCCGGCCTGCTTGCCATCGGTGGCACTGGGGCCGACGCGTGAACTGAGCTCAGTCCGGAAGGTTTACGCACAAAGCTCGAAATAGCTTCGGACAGAGGACGGTCGTGCAGCGTTACAGGGGAATCTGAAGATGTGGAAGGGAAGATGGCCGATGAGGGTCGATCGGAAATGGGAACTTGAGTGCTTGGAGAAGTCGCCGCAGCCACGTGTGTGCTGGTGTTGGCCCTGAACTTCAGTAGACTTAGCAAGTCTGGTGCGCGGGTTGCTGCGGTTGGTTCGGGTGCTGGACTATTCACTACGGATGTATTTGGACTCTGTCGAACATGATTTGTCAGTATTGGTGAAAGCACTGAATGGACAGGAGTGTGAGGGAGGACTTACAATGACTGCCGAAGGATGATGAGGTTGCGGGCCGGTTGGCGACGGAGAAGCAATGGGAGACGAAACTGAAGGCTGGTGGTAGCTTGACGGTGACTCCCTTGTTTCCGAAGGAGGGCCCAGGCGTGCCAGCAGATCCTGGATATCTGCCATGTTCAATTGCGCCGATGCAAAGCGACAGGAAATACAGGCAAACAGGGAGATTAATGAGTGGTAGAAGATGAAAAATTGTGGGAGGTTGAAGTTTGAAGGGAGCTGCAGCTTCCGACCCTTTGGATCGATCATTGGCGAAAAGCGAGCTAGACCAAAATTGTCAGCCACAGCGCTCCGACATTTGGCATTGGCCATTCGACATCTCTTCAATCAATTCCACTTTTCTGGCTAATTCCTTGGTAAGGTATGCTAGCATTACTTCATTTGATTTAAGCTGTCTCTAGCAATAAACAACCGTGGATCAATCCGCAACCTTTTATTGCCACAGAGCTTCAACATGAACCATTGTCACCGTTAGACCATTCTGAAGAGCATTTCCCGCAGTCCATGATACATAAGGCGGCGCATCAAGAGCATCATGACCGCTTCAGCTCACTTCAAGTTCTAATAAGAATGCCATGGCCACTGGCCATCCAGTCTAATACAGACAATTAGCCGAACACTAACAAATATCACCCGCGGCCCGAAAAGCAAACACTATCCCAGGAATAAAACCAAAGAAAAGGCCTTTCTTTTGTGATGTTGCTCTTGTTCATCTATATCGTCAGATCATCCATGAACATCGTCATGCGCAAACATTATATGTGTGTTGTGTGTGTTGTGTGTGAGAGTGTGTGAGAGTGTGTGAATGTGTGTAGAGTGTGTAGAGTGTGTGTCTCGAAGCGCCGTGAATGCAACCTTTGCAGATGGACACAAGTTGTGTATGCCTGTTCGCCAGCGCTGTTATGAATATAACGTTAACACATGTTTTCGAACTGTAACAAAGGATCGTATGGACAAGATTCAGACAAATTCCACTCTGACGACAGCGATGATTGATCCCTAAGCTGTTGTGGGTGAACTTATACCGGTAACAATGGGTTCGCCGTGAGGGGGGTAAAGAAGGTCCGTGATCTTTGGGTGTTTCTCCAACATCACGTTGTTGGGGTTTGAGCTTGAGCATCTTTAAGATGACAGTTGGTGGATGACTGGTTGTTCTGGCACATCCCTAGCAGTGGCTAAGGGCGGTGAGGTAGGTAGAGAAGCTCCTGCACTTGCAGCGTCGGTCCCAGCCGACTCGCTGTGAATATAATGGCCATTTCGAACCGGATGAGGCATCTTCTTTTCAATCGCGGCAATTTGTTTGCCGATGCAGCCAGCGCGCTTCGCCTTGATCAACTCCGGGGCGATGGCTTCGATGAGAATGGCGTGCTCCGGGCCCTTCATCAAATCCATTAACTTCTGCAAAACATAGTTCGCATATTGGTCTTTGATCATCTGGAGCAGGTTACTCTCCCGCGTGTCGGAAGACTCGAGGATCTTGATCAAAAGCTGCCTCTTTTGCTCCTCTGTGCCTTGCACCAAACATCGCTCGACAACATTGCTGGCATACTTGTGCCTGGAAAACGACATGATGTTTTCTCTAACAATGGCGATTACTTTCACTCGATCTTCCGGTAGACCGTGATCAAGGAGAGCCTGCGTAACATAGTTGCCAAATTGATCTGTGATGAGAGTGCTGCCGGATTGATGAAGCTCGTGGACAACAGAAGAGTACAGCTCCGATGGTTTCTCTGACTTCTCGAGGATCCTCTGGATAACTCTGCAACCGTAAGTGTGATTGGCAAGGCTGCAAATCTGGCCCCGAAATGCTTCAAATATGAATCCGATCTCGCTATGTGGGACTCGCTCGATGGCTTTCTGAATGACGTGATTACCATTCTGATCTTTGACAAGCCTCATCACGTCTTTCTCAAGCTCCTGAGCGAGACTGATCTGTTGATCGACGAGGACGTGCTCGAGAGCCTACAGAAGTTAGCCATGGTTCAAGCATCTGTAGAGGATGTTCTCACTTTCTGTACCACTCGACAACCATACATTTGCATCGAAAGCGCCACAACTTGTCCCTTCATTCTGTTTGCGAGTATCTTCTTCTGCGTTTGATCTCCGTGCTCGAAGAATTTCTGAATGACGTAGTTTCCGAAAACATCTTGCATCAATTGCAAGACATTTGGCAATATCTCGTCGAAAGCCATTTGTTTTTCATCGCTGTTGGCTGTTTCGAGCTTTTGTTGGATGAAGCGAGATCCATTCTGGTCACCAGCAAATTCAACGAAGTGAGATTTGATGTCCTGTAAAGATATTCTATTAGCGCGCCTTCTGGCTCTGTGCTTGTAGCTTCTGCTAACCTTGAATTCCCACCGCCGATTTTTGTTATTCAACTTGAACTCGCTTAACACTTGGCTCTGTATGGAGGTAGCTTCATTATTTGAGCCTCTTGGAGCATCAATACCAGGAATTACTCCTGGTTGGAAATAATTCGGAATTGTAGGGTTCAGCGGCAAGTTTGGTCCCATTGGAGGAACGGTTAGACCATTTGCAAGACCATTTGCAAGACCGTTGGCAAGACCATTGGCAAGACCGTATGGACTCGAATATGGACCGAATTGACTGCGGAAGGGAGGTGTTAGCATTGACTGAAACTGTGGTTGCGGGTATCGCTGCTGCTCCTGTTCAAGGCCGCGAAGCTTGATGTCAAGGAGAGTCGAGTGAGCCATCTGTGGACGCATTTGTTCATTGCGACCGTAAATGGGATCAAAGCTAGGAGGTGTTTCGCCGGTGGAAACATAGGAAGTTTGCCTGAAGTCGCCGCCATTTGGAGTTAGGCCTCCACGGTCTCGAATTTGCTTCGCGCGTAGGGTGTTGAACGTGGTCTCAACTTGGCCATTTGGCCAGCCATCAGGAGTAGAGCTTCCACCATTGGTCTGGCCTGCATGGTAGCTTCGGGATGGTTCATGGCGTGTCAGACGCGGGATGCTGTATTCAGTAGGACTTTGAGTCGGAAAGAAGTTATTCTGGCCTAGCAAGGGTTTTGAAAGGACTGATGGGTGATCAGATCCATTCTCCAATCGTAGGTCATCAAACATGGTACCGAGGTCGCTTGACTGAGATGGCTGGCGCTCGGAATACATGCGGCCACTTGACTGTGAGGAGTACGACGCATGATGACTGCGACTAGCAGGCAGCGTCTGAGTAAACTGCGAGAAAGCATCGGCGGAGGGAAAAGTTGCCGGATCGTTTGATTGCCGTGAACCTGGTAGGCTGCCGTTGCGTGAAGCTGCCGCGCTGGACGTGGATCCGAAATACTCGGACGGATTCAAAGCTCGTCGCTCATCAGTCGGCGAGTTCACTGATGCAGCATCTGCCCAGTCCGATTGACGGCTGGCTTCATCGGATGAACGGCCAAACGGGCTGTAACCGTTGACAGCAGGCTCGGAGAGACGTTGAGTGGTTGGTCCACTGGCACCACTATAGGAGCCATTTGCAGACCTTGAGCCAAGAGCGGTAGTTAGTGAGGCACGGGGCTTTGCTGAAAACTGAGAAAAGGATTGCATGTTGTCAAGCATGGATTGGCCTTGCGAGACTTGGCCGCTGGCACGTCGAGCTGGTGAGATGCCAGAACGCATATGCAGCGATGCGGCCTCCGCCGAACCCCAAGGACGTGTGCTTCGAGTGGTGAGTTCCATTTCGGAAGATGCCACGAGTGAGCCAGAGCCCTTTCTGCCATCGATACTCTCTCTCGGTGTTGTCAGAAACTGGCTCATCTCTCGAGTACGCGAGCTTTCGCGAGTGCTGGCCGCCGAATGTGGGGCCCAAATATTAGTTTCCGGCCTCCAGCCATTTGTACCATTGCCGATAGCCTGACCAAAGTTGGTGGTATTGGCAGGACGTTCTTCCGAGCGGTTGCGCGGCGGGAAGCCACCCAGATCAGCCAACATTGGTACGGCTTGATTGTTCGTCATGGCGCCCGATTCTCGAGATTGGGACCACGAGAGCGACGGAATGTCGAAGTGAGGGTCGAAACGGTGGTGTGGTCCAGAGACGCGCTTATACGGCGGATATGTGTGTGTGGTGAGAATTTCTGAGGCGGTTTAGAGCTGGTTTGCTTGGTCAGGAACGCCACGCGAGCAGTGATTGTTGGAATGCATGACTTACAGAATTACAAATGGGATGAAGATGAAGATATGAGACGAAGGCGAGCATGTACAAAGACGACGAGAGGCTCTGGAGGGGATATGTAGCTGGTGCGGTGGAAGGCAGGCACGGCGGGTTTGATGAAGTGTCGCAAGCGGTGGGCAGGGCCGAATGTCGACGACTTAACCACTGTGCATGCTAAGCTCGAAGCGAACGAGTTGCGCGCACCGATGGGAACTCATCAGTGGCTCTGAAGTCCACGGAAGGGAGGTCGAGTGAGCAAGGCAGCGCGCCGGAGAGGGATGATGCAAGGGAGAGTGGGCGAGGATTTACGGAATGGCGCGCCGGTGGAAGAAGGGGAGCGGTGGAGTCGGTACAGACTGGCGGTCCGAACGGTCGCAAGGGATTAGCGGGTGCCGGCGCGCGCAGAGCAGAATGCGTGCTTTTATTGTTGAGGCACAGGGCGGGAGGGTGTGCGAAGATGGGAGGAGTTGGTGAGACGTGGGTTGGGAGTTTGGAGCAGCACAGGCCGAAAAGAGGATACAGTGGTAATAATTAATGTCGGACTATGCAAAGGAGGGGGACAAGCAGCGGAAGGCCAGAGTGTGTGGCCGTGAGCCCAGCGAGGATCTTCCCCAGGGCGTCCCTCTAGCAGGTGGCGCTATTCGCTGGCTCCCGAGCGCCCTACGCGGGCTACGCGAAGCCGCGCCTTTTCTGACGCTTCTAGCTTGCCCTCCATTTTGCTCGCAGCCTCAGCTCGTCGGAGCTGGCGACCTGTCCTAACCAACGACTACACAACAACCCTGAGTTCACACCGGATGCCTTTTCTCTCCCCTGCTCGTCCGCTCCAGCCCGTTCCATGCCCGATCTGGTGACCGCCGCCTGGGAGCCAACTCTCTGCCTGCACGGCTCTCTGCCTGCGCTGCTCTCCAGATGCCTGCTTGGCTGCTACGGGTCGGAGAGGTGTGAGACGGCGTCAGAAAACACCGCCTGTTTACGGACCACCTGAAAGTGCTACAGCACGTCCCGGGAAATCCCCCAGACCTTACTCAAAGCTATGTGTTACACGGCAGCTTTTCTCCCCACTTTTTGCTTTTCTTCCACCGTCGTGCTCGCCGGTACGAGCTGCAATGCCATGGACTCGCTCGCTGCCTTTGGTTTCCGTTGTTCCTAAGTTTGCTGTCGTTTCCACGTTTCTCTCTACCATCCGCATGGGAAGCCTCCCGTGGTTTGGCATCAATTGGTATCTTCTCAATTAGAAATCAACCACCGTTGAGACGCGTGTTTGTTCTATGCTTTCGATCAGGCAGAGGCTTTGGCATCCACGGTCACGCCTCTTCTGCGGGTTGCCTTGCAACCCGCACGCTAAAGCCAATGAATGCCCCTTTTGCGCTCTCCGATCGACCGTTTACCCGCTACTCGGGAGAAGTAACGTCCTGTGCTGTGCTCGAAGAATATTCGGCATTGCGTGATGTTCCTTACGATTGCCAAGGCACTGGAACGACGCCCACCGACTGCAGTCATATCATTTCGGCCCCATTTGGACACCGTCTGGATACCATTTCAGCTTAAGCTGGTGATATTCTGCCTATCTCCAAGAAAAAGCGCCTTGGCTCGCCCGATGATGCTTGGGACCACGTTGTAGAAAAAGAACCAATTCACATTACACCGCTTTTCTAGCTGTACATACTTCGTCTGTTACACGACGCCTTGGTAACCAACGAGAAGCTCTGGATCTCACTCGATCACGATCCCAGCAAAATTTGAAGCTGCACCTTTCAAAAGCCGCGTAAAAAGTTCTTTATTACATGCATTCCGCGCCGCATCTGCGTGTAACTTGAGGTCCCCGTTTAGTATAGGCAACCTAAAACGTCGTCTCTCGGCACGTATCATTTGTAAGAGGCTATTGCTTCGGTGATCTCCGTGTCTTTACAACGGTCGATGAATTCGAGAAAAACTTCACATGGCTCTTCCTCTATCCGACACTTTGGAGCCTTTGCGCCATGGCAAGCTTATTGATAAACCCTGGAACGCAATTTGTCTAGGCTGGCTTACATTCTAGCCATTCGCCATTGGATACACGTTACCACTGAAGCTGTTGATCTATGGGATAGATGCAAAGGGCCAGTGCTTCAAGTCAATCTTGTCCACGACCGATCGTACCCGCAATCCTTCACCCGCTCAGTGTTTGGGACTAATGACACGGGTATAAACTCTATTCGTTTCTTTCACAGGTATTCTGGTATGATTCAAACAGACTGAGGGGTACCAAAGCGCGCTGTTCTCAACTTTCATTGGGAGAGAAATGGTCTTGACAGGAGGATTAGCTAAAATTATACCAACATCGTTATGTTTACAGCAAATTTTTTAATGAATATTTCTGTACCTAAATGTTACTTTGAATAGAGACAACATTTCGGGCATGAAGCACTCTAATTTTCCAGCTTTCCTCCAAACTTGGAAAGTTGGCACGTGAAATGTCCCAAGGCGGTGTTGGCCGGCAGTAATCTGATCTTCCGCTTTGAACGCGCTAAAATCAAACATCTCTTATCCCAACCAACTCCACCTCTACCTACACACCCTTCCATAAATACAGCATGGCCGGCACAGCCAAGAAGCGCAAGGCCTCTGAGGATTCAGGTCGGCTCTCTATTCGCAACCAGAACCCGGAACCGATGTTTACTAACCTCACCATAGGCCTTCCAAGGCCTGAGCCGAAGGCTAATGAGAGCCGCAGCGCCATCGCTCCCCCGTCTCCACCGCTTCCCAAAGCACCACGCGCGCTCCGGGACGGAGATCACAAACCTGAGCGCACAAAGAAGCGTAATCGCGATACCAACCGCGACCAACCCGCAAGAAAGCGAGCGAGGTTTGATGACGGAAAAGAACATATCAAAACCGAGGATTCGAAACCGAACCGCCTTCATGAATCGAAGCAACCCAACGGAGACAATTGTGCTAGTGACAAAATGGAGGGCGTGAAACCTGGCAAGAAAACTGCGGCAGAAGATGTCGATGAAGATCCCCTTACTGCAGAGCTCTTTCGTGTCATGGGCTTCAAATGCTTCAAAACCACCAAAAACACCAAAGTTGCGGGTAACGAGGGCGCATACGCAGTCCGCATCGACAAGGATACCAAGTACAGGCAGTACATGAACCGTAAGGGCGGTTTCAACAGACCTCTGAGCCCGGGTTAAGCTGTCATTGCATTCTTACTGGCGTAAAAGGTGTCGGGCATAGCGGGCGTTATGATGATGGATTTGCCTGCATAGCGACGGAGTTTGACTTTGACTAGGCATGATACCAAGAGAGCAAGAAGGACAGCCTTGCCACGTGCGGCTATTCATATTATTAGCCTCACAATGAAATCAAATTTCAACACGGAATGTATCAACTTTGCTTTCCAGTTAATTAATTTTATGCCTTGATGCCTTGTGACGCCGTAAGCTCGAGCTCTAAGTAACTGCCTCAACGTGTTCGAAACCATATGTTTCTTCTCAAAACAATGAGCTTGTGGAAGCTTCAATTGCTTTCATTACCCTTTTGTCCTATCTCTTTTTCATCATGATACCCCGAAAATGGTGTCAAGACCATCGCCTTCTTGTCTTTCTGACAACCTTCTTTTTTACCATTTTGCCTTTTGCATCCGCAAGCGATTACAGTGAAATTGAAAGAGTTTCGAATCAGTCGTTACTATGGGGCCCCTACAGACCCAATCTCTATTTCGGAGTCCGACCAAGAGTACCGGAGAGCTTGTTGGCCGGTATTCTTTGGGCAAGGGTTGAGGACTACCAAAGCGTACAATACAGTGAGCTTAACCTGCTGTGATGATTTGAATGTGACTACTAACGCATTCCAATTTCAGACTTTCGACATACCTGCGAACAAAATGAAAACATGGCCGGCTACGGATGGGAGCGCTACGATCCTAGACACGGCGGCATTCAGACGATCCATGATGCGGGCAACCTCATAGACATTTCGACATCGTTTGTGAAGATACCTGAAGCAGGTGGAAAAGGTGGTAATTGGGGAGTTCGAATATCCGGCAAACCTCGCGAAGATGCTCCAAATAATATCAAAACCACGGTCGTTTTCTACGCGGCCGTTGAAGGCCAAGGTGTCAGCAGGCTGGAAGCTGCTTTCACGGAAGACGAGAAAGAGTTCGGATATGATGGTGATGTTACAATTGAGGGCGAAAATCTAGGAATTGGCGATTTCAAGATCTTAGTTACAGGAGACCGCAACAATGGCAACCAACACCCCTTCCACAGCCATCCTAGCGGAATGGACAAGACACTAGACAAAACATTTGTAAACAGTGGTCTCGTACCAGAGGAAGCACTGTGGCAGGCGAAGCCTCTCCTGTTTGCCGTCATGAAAGACCAAATCGATGATTACATCGAGAAATATACACAAGAGAACATGCCGCCGCCCTTTCAGATCTACACAATCAAGAACAACCCCGGTGTAGGCAATATACAGTTTGTCCAAAAGGTGTTCGAAGGGCCATTTGAATTTGATGTATTATTTTCTTCGAAAGCAGCTGCCGCAGAGATTACTTCTGAAGATATTACACGCCTCATCGAATCAACTGGCTCATCTTTCGAAAAGCAATTCCAGGAAATATTCAAGCCCAATGCTCCATATAATTCTAAAAAGTACTTGGAATTCTCAGAGTCCCTACTTTCGAATTTGCTGGGTGGCATCGGATATTTCTATGGAGACTGGAAGGTTGATCGTTCATATGCAGAGGCATATGAGGAAGAGAACGAAGGCTTCTGGGAAGACAGTTATCAAGCTCGCTTGATTGCTGAAGTCTCTACAGAAGGGCCATCAGAGCTTTTTACAAGCATTCCTTCACGACCTTTCTTCCCTCGAGGATTCCTATGGGATGAAGGATTTCACTTAATGCCCGTTGTTGACTGGGATATTGATCTTACCCTCGAAATTGTCAAGAGTTGGTTCAATCTCATTGATGATGATGGATGGATTGCTCGAGAGCAGATTCTAGGCCCTGAAGCACGCAGCAAGGTTCCACCAGAGTTCCAGACGCAATATCCACACTATGCGAACCCGCCAACGCTTTTCTTCATCCTTCTAGATTTCCTCAATAAACTAGAGAAGTCTTCTACTGTTCCTTCAGATCCTGATGGACAGCATTTCCCGGAGCTTAAGGACGCAACGGCGGCAGCACAGTATTTAGAAGAAGTATACCCACTTTTGAAGCGACACTACCGTTGGTTCCGGCACAGCCAGAAAGGTGACCTCGCATCATACGAACGAGAAGCCTTCTCTACCAAAGAAGGCTACCGATGGCGTGGCAGAACAGTGCAGCATATCCTCCCTTCGGGCCTGGACGACTATCCTCGCGCTCAGCCTCCACATCCTGGAGAACTGCATGTTGATGCAATCAGTTGGGTTGGAATGATGGCCAAATCCCTACTTCGCATTGCGCGATATCTGAAAGATGAGGATGACATAGCTGAATTCAGCAACCAACTCGAAGCCATCAAGAAAAACATTGATGATCTACACTGGGATAGCAAGGCCGGTATTTACTGCGATGCGACAATCGATGAGTTTGAGGAGAGTGTCCACGCATGCCATGCAGGCTACATCTCTCTTTTTCCATTGATGGTTGGCCTCTTGGATCATGACAGCCCAAAGATCGGCAAGTTACTTGATGTCATTTCCGATAGCGAACAGTTATGGAGTCCACACGGCATTCGGAGCTTAAGTAAGAGCCACGAGCTGTATGGTACTGATGAGAATTACTGGCGTAGCCCAGTGTGGATTAATATGAATTACTTGATCCTTTTGAGATTACAGGTGCGTTCCAGAGAGCCTCTGCGATTCGTACCAAACACTGACAATGTGTAGGAGCTTGCTCAGTCATCTGGACCGTACCAAAAACGTGCCGCAAAACTCTACACGGGTCTACGTAAGAATTTGGTGGATACTGTCTACAAGTCATGGAAGGAGACCGGTTTCGCTTGGGAGCAATACAATCCAGAAACTGGAGCAGGTCAGCGTACTCAACATTTTACAGGATGGACCAGCCTCGTTGTTAAGATTATGGCGATGCCAGATTTGAGTGGCACGAAGTGGAAGGATGAATTGTAAGACCGCAAAGTTCGATAGACTGATGTCTAGAAGTCGGCGTTAGTATATCCTTTGATATGAAGCATACAACTCCGATTGATCTGGGACCACTAAGTCATTCATGCTCTACTCGGTTTTATGTTGGATTTTCATATTTTACGACACCTCATCACTTGGACCAAAACTGATGGTTTCACTGCAGCTTCGCTTGTCTTTTGGATAAGTGGTGTTCAGTCAAAAATTCGCACCATGGCTTCTGAAGATAAAATGAAAGAGCATGGAAGAGGCCACCATGAAGGCAAATATGTTTTGCCAAATGATCTCGTATGGTTCCAAGTAACATACAGAGGAACAATCGCTAACTCAAGGTACTGGATCCGACATTGTGCTTCCTCAGCCAGCCAAAATTCCAACCAAATGCAAGTTTATTGTCAAAGATGCCGAGAAAGAGTAGGATTATGCAAGACCATTCGATTTTATGCATATCCACGCCATCATTGCGCTATTCCCGGATCCACGTTGAGTCACGCGCGCAGAAGAATACCGCGGCCTTGTTTGATGAATGCATTATTCTGTCCCAGAAATGTCATAGCATCGGCATTCAAAGCTCTCAACCCGGTCGGCTTCCTCGAACTCATAGATCTGCTCTTTCCGTTTGAATCGGTTGATCCGAAACCACCAGATTCTCCATAGCCCAAATAGCAGGTCCTTAGCGTAGAGTTGGCTGAAAAAGCTGGCCGGTCGTGGGCCAATGCTCGTTTCCACAACGAGTTCATTGAAGAGACAGGTTTCGTTAACGTGCAGTCTCACAAAGGTTGAGCTCCCCTCAGCTAGTGAGTTGAAGGAGACAAACAAGAAGCGTAGTCAAAGAGAAAGATTGGACAGATGATGCTGAAGAATACCATCACTGAAGTGGAAGCCGTGACACCAAGGATGACGAGCAGGTTGGGATGGTCCATCGAGGAGAATCGGACTTCATGGCGGGTGTTAAGGAGCAACTGACATCGAGCATGATCAAGCCATATGTCGAGATTATGTCAGTTTGGGGCCAAAACCGGAAGAGTACTTGACAACACGATTAAGTAGTTATAGTATTAAGTCGACATTGGCTTCCCAGCGTTCAAGCAGCAGAGCGATACCAAATTGTGACTGTAGAGAAAGAGGCTCATCGTCGACTCACTGCAAAATTTCTATTCCGTACTGCTGCGACACCCTCCCATTCTCATACCCCATATTATTGAACTGCTAGATCTCACGTTTTGGAAAAGCTGTTTTCATTCGAGGAACAATGCGGACCGAAGATATAATCGGATAGTCCACATGCAGATCCGAGGAACGAGGAACGAGGCTGGATGCTCCTGGTAGCCTCGAAATTACCCGCTGCCGTTTGATGAACTCCACAAATGTGAGCCATGAATCCCCACAAACCCGCCATAGGACATAAGTGAAGATTGAGTTGCAGAGCCGTAAAAATTGGACCAAAACTACGGCCGATTTAGTATAGCACATGGACACCAAATAGGTAATCCAGCACGAGTCAGTCGGCATTGGCTGGACAGGCCGAGGCACTCAATAATCGACGCAACCCTACAACCGCGTTACTCCCCGCCAGTCCGTGCTGGCCATCGCGATGGAATTTTATGCTTCTTTTGCCATCACTGTTCGAATGAATCTCTTCTCATAACTGTGCTCTTATCGTGAGCTGCACTAGCCCTTTTTCTGAGTCTCCAGATTCCTGCTGCCGTCCATGCGCGGTCTCAGATAAAGAGCGATTAGGATGTCCGACTCTGTCGGTAAGTTCCCAGGAAAGGCAGACCTGAAATCTCTATTTCATGTGCAGGTTTCGCTGCTCCATATTTCGCAGATGGCTAACCAGCACGTGCTGTTATAGACAGAGTCTTCAGCCATGCGCTCAACACGGTCAATAAGATCCGCACAGGCACCGACAAGCCACCCGCGGCCACAAGATTGAAGCTCTATGGCCTCTACAAACAGAGTATGGGTATGATGGCCACCCTGGATTGGATCACAAACAAAGAAAGGTGCTAATGATTGCACAGAGGGTGATGTGGAGGGAATTATGGATAGACCCGTGGGTAGTGACGAACCGTCAAAACGAGCAAGAGAGAAATGGTATGGATAGTCAGCCATTTAGCTGTCATAGCGCCAAATCACTATGGACGATGCATTAACATATCAAAGGGATGCTTGGAGAGGAGTATCCGGCCTCTCACGCACCGAAGCCAAGCGTCGATACATATCTACCCTGATCGAAACGATGCACAAATACGCCTCCCCCTCTCCCGATGCGCGCGAACTTGTCTCGGAATTAGAATTCGTATGGGATCAAGTCAAATCGAACGTACCTAGCTCGTCATCCTCATCACCTCTACACACTCACGGCGGCGTGGGCTTAGTACCATTAGAGCCGCCTCAATATCCCTCATTAAACTCCAACACCCGGCGCGAAACCGACGGAGAAGAACCACCGATGCGAGTAATGTCGCCGATGAGCCAGAGTCAAGAAGATGAAGCGGAAGCGGAAGAGCGTGAAGAGTTTGTAGACGCTCCAGATTCTCAGACAGCCGATGAACCCGTCATCATTAGCTCCCAGGTCTCGGCAGCACATCCTGGTGCAACAACATCATCTGAACCTCCTCCTCAAAGTGCACCGGGACCGGTATCACCCAGTAGAGATCCTAAGTGGCGAAGACGAATGGAAGCCGCGATGGTGAGGATGACAGCTGAAATTGCGGCGTTGAGAGAGCAACTGGAAAATAGGAGGTTGTTTTCTTATAGCAGGAGATACAGGATCATGAGATTTCTGGGTTCGATGATCTTGTCAGTGATCAAGCACATTGCGCTGGACGCAGTAATACTAATAATAGTGTTGCTGTGGATGAGGAGGAAAAAGGACAGACGACTAGAGGGCGCCGTCCGTGTTCTCCTTGGCGATACCGTAGCCCAAGTACAAAAGGTCGGCGGAAAGCAAGTTGCTGCACTGAAGATGCAGTTAGGAGCGAAAGGAAAGCCAAACTAGGCTCTGAAAGGCTCGACTACTTATCCAGCGCCTCCTGGAGTTGATGGGAGCTTCGCTGGACGCGATTGATGAGATATGTGCTCTTTCATGTAATATAAGATAGACGAGCTTGACAAACGAAGAACAACAGCCGCCTAGAATTTCTATCTTACGACTAACATGCTAATTGATTACTCTAGAACTCTTCGAGAAGTAGGTCACGTGCCTACCAGCAACATCAACCTCATTACTCTTCAATCGCTCTTCGCCGTATTTTTCTACAGATTGAAGGTTACATTTTGGTCGACGGCGACGCCTAGTGCTTCAACATACATTGTATTTACTTCCAGGAACAGTCGAAAAGTTTGGCCATTGCAAGGCTACGCTTATCCTAAAGAGGAAGACCGCTCTTCTCAACTTTGTCGTACAAGCCGAGTCTTTATGGTTCAACTCCATTGGACGAGCCTGCATATCCAGCGGCCGAGCTTTCCCTTTCCCAACACCTTTGGCGTGCCATTCTAATGTATATAAATATCTGGTCTCCGAGTGTCTGGCTTCTATTTGTCCATTTTCCTAACCGCTTTGTCCAAAGCAGCCAATCCACAGCACTTTTACCCAGGTACCTATCTTCGTTCGGTGGTAACACCCTCTACTCCGCATCTACCTATGGCAAGGAGAAGACGACAGAAAGATCAAGGGTCAGTGCTCTATGGACAGTTCTGCTTTCGGCTCGACTCTGCCGCGCCTGCAATACAACAGCGAGCCAGATACTCAGAGTCTCGAAAGAGACAAGTCCAGGCCATCCGTCAGGCAGGCGCATGTTTCCGTTGCCAGATACTCAAGAAAATTGTAAGGGAATATGTATAATTGTATTCACCATTCAGATTTTGACATTAGACGGCCTTAGTGCTCAGATGGAAATCCTTGCGAGAGCTGCCTTCGCTCTGCAAGCAAGACTCATGCCTCTCCCTGTCTCGCTTGGATGGACTGTTTTCGGCCATCATTTCAAGAGATACTGGATGGTACGTAAAATTCTGTATAAGCAATGAATATCTCAACTAAATAAACAGGCAATACCTTCCGCCAATCATCGGACTTCGACACAGCTTTGGATTACCTGGCCAAAGTCAATGTGAAAATGGATACTCTGATGGAATTCCCCGAAACCATTGATGATTTAGTTAAAACACTGGCATCAGAGCTATTCCGTGCATCTGCCAAACCAACACTCAATGCCTTTGGCGTATTGTGCTCTGCGAGCGTTAAAGAGTAGGCTTCAGGCTTTATCGACTCCACATTGCTCCAACTGGCACGAAGTTTTGTATACGTCAGCACCTTCTTGCATACATTTCCCCCGCTCTATGATTCTAGAGTTCCCAGAAACGGTTTAAAAGTGTTGCTTCTCTACATGCTCAACAGACTTGTAAAGAGTCTTGATTATCAACTTAAACCCCGTCAGCTAAATGCACACTCTGAAGAGCAGCTCAAATGCTTGTTTCTGATTCTTATTGGGATATCGGTGGCTGTTACCTACCCCGACGTATGTCGAATGCGTCCTCTGCAGCATCCCGCTAACGTCAGGACTGTAGGTATTGTCGCCCTTTGAGGATTTCGCAAAGTCCAGTGCCACGGGGAAGAGACTGGACCGACTAATCGCACTTTTAGATCATTTTTCCGTCTATATCGGCCAGCAGGTTTCCATTTTGCCCAGGCATGCGACCAGTCGGCTGGCAGAACTCGCTTCTCATAATTGGAGAACTGTGCAGTGCTTTCTGCTTGCATACCTTCGACCTGGGCGAATCGAAATAAACAGGCAGACCGATCAAATCCTACCCATCGCTGAATTTGAAGATAAAGCAACATCTCGACAAGAAAATCTGGACGACTGCACCGCAAACTATGAAACTTTTTTCAATTCTGTCATTGAATACCCGGATTCCGAAATAGAAACTCCAGATGTCGGGTTCCAAAATCATCATATTCTGCCAAAGCTAGCGCCAATCGAATTTTATAAACCACGCCCTTATCTTCTGACAAACAGTGCTACAGAGATTCTTCCTAGCATTGGCTCTGCAGCGCCTTCATCTAGTGTAGGACCTCGTTACAGTGAACAGCCAGCGCGTCAGGCTCTGGAGTTCTCCAGACACGATTTGGACTACGTGGGAACTCTTTCTGATTGGATTCCAGTTATTTATTATCATCCTTCACACAATACCGCGCTTTCCAGGAACCCGACGGAAAAGGATCCAATGCGATATGAGCTTCAGCCAGTGAAAAGTCCGCAGACAGAGCAGACCGTTATGGGGCCGGCTTTGGCCACCAATCTTAACGAATGTCGGTCTTTAACCTCGTGGGGATGGGGATGTTCGACCAATGCGGAGATCTATGGTCCTGGAGGACTAGAGCTAAGGCCCTTCGGATACGGGGTAAAGATATGTTCTTTCCTAGGCACCGAATCGGCCTTACTAACAGAAGAATAAGGAGGGATGCAACATTACACGACCTTGCTCAGCACCACACTATCGATCGGCCTCACGATGCTCACTCATATTGTGCTCTATGCCGCCTCCTAACGCCGTATCATTACCCCTTTACCTCCTATTCGAGTTGGGTGTAGTGTCCTGAAGCATTACGTGACATAATGGCGCCGAGGCTGGAAGTACTCGCCATAGAGCTCCTCACAGGTGGTGACGGTTATTTCTTACCCTTCTACACCATTTGTACTTAGGAACAACATCGAACTCAATGCAATAATCACCATCATGATCACGGCGCTGCTCATAACAATTCGGGTCTACTTCATGTAGCCGAATCGTTTCTCTGCTGAAGCTGCCTCGGTCGACAAGGTCTAACTCCCTAATTGTGGTGGAGCTAGAAAGACCTGGTTTGATAATTATGGCGATTTTACGAACAAGCCTTTGAGATGCCGGTGGTACCCGCAACATGGTCAAAATTTCAATCCATAACCGGCCAACGAAAAGCACCGATGCAGACAGGCTCAAAATCGGGAAGGTCCACATTGTTAGCCGTTAGTGGTTCGAAGATTCTGTGCACCACACTCAGTTCATGATGTCGAACGTAAGCAGAGTGTTCTAGAATTGAAACGCTATATGCGACTCCGATATTGCTAGCATTCAATCCTACAGCTTGTCCAGCTTCCCGCTTCCTCCAAACGCACCGTGACGTCCAGCTCCACTCCTGAACCTCTCTGCCCCCTTCGCGCCTTCTGCCTGTACGATGTCAAGACCATGCTCATACTCATACTTCAATGCATCCGTTAACGAATTAGCCTCATACGCCGCATAGTAGCAACTCGCCCGATCCACATTCATGCAACGCTGCGGGAACTGGAGCAGCGATCTAGCCAGACTCATCGCCTCATCGACGGCCTTCCCTTTGGGCACAACACGATTCGCCAGCCCCATCGCCAGCGCCTCTTGCGCGTCGACCGGCCGGCCCGTCAAAATCAAGTCGAGCGCGCGGCCCAAGCCCACGACCCTCTGCAGCCGCACGGTGCCGCCGTCAACGAGCGGCACTCCCCACCGCCGACAGAACACGCCAAACACCGCGTCCTCCTCGGCGACGCGCAAGTCCGCCAGCAGCGCGAGCTCCAGGCCGCCGGCGACCGCGAACCCGGCCACCGCCGCGATCACCGGCTTGCTCAGCTGCAGCCGCGACGGGCCCATGGGCGCCGCGCCGCCGAACACCGCGTTGCTGGGCTGGCTCGCGGCCGACGGCGCCGGCACCGTGGCCAGGTCGAAGCCTGCGCAGAAGGTGCCGCCCGCGCCGTGGAACACGCACACTTTCTGCGTGGCGTCGCCGTCGAACGCCTGGAAGGCCGAGAGGAGCTTGAGCGCTGTGCGCGTGTCGACCGCGTTGCGCTTGCGTGGCCGTGAGATCGTGATCGTCGTGATGCCTTCGGTGGTTGTTTGCATGCGCACGGCGTCGGGTTCTGGATCAGGAGATGACATGGCCGTGATGAGAGGTCTTTATGTTTAATCAGACCGGTGAGGATATCTGAATAGTATATAGGTACGACTGTAGCTTCCGCTATCTAATACGAGGTTGAAAACACGTTAAACACCGATATAGCGAATCCAGAGCAAGTATTACTCCGAGTCAAGGGCTAACTTCTACTTGCCGAGGCGAAAGTCGACGTTGGCGATGGACAGTACCTCCGTACTAATGTGGGGAAGTCACTTTCATGTGCAATGAAAGAGGCTATTGCTTGAGATACTGGAGTATCGCGATCAAGACCGATTGATACGAATAGTTGTTCAAGCGTTCACATCAATATCATGCTCGAGAAGTGAAGTTGACAAGGAAGATGACGATGAAGTGGTACATGGAGGGAGGCCGTTAACATATACCGGGCAGGCGCATAGACTTCAACTCATCTCATTGTTTGTACGTAGCTTGTCATGATGAATTCACCAACACAGGAAGCGACTTGAAAAGGTATGAAATAACTGATTCAACAAAGGCCAATCTTAAAGTTTATCCATGAAATGATGTGTGATGGAATGGCTTAAGGCTTCAAGGCAGCACAGCTCGTAGACAAGCTGTGAGGCTAGAGTGAGGCGAATACCTCGAGCTCACCGGCTAGGCAGTGTTTAGGCCCTCAACCAGAGAAGAGACTCACATCCTTCACTTTTTCGTCCAGGAAGCCGCCTTTGCTCCGTTATTGCAACAAGAAACTTGGGTTCATACAAAATCTCTTCACTCACGACGCCTGGACAATCTTCACACTCATATCCGCCCATAACTCTCATCTGACGTTGCCGCATCCAGATCTATGAATATGGCAATTCCGGCTGCAGACGATGACTCCGACACTTCTTCGAAGCTCTGTCTGAATACACTGCTCTACACACTATCCGACTGTGGCTTATTCCGCGGGACTGTCACCAGGAACGCAGAGAGGTTTGAAAGGAAGCCGAAATTCTGTTTCCTCGGAGACTTTCCGCGTGAGCTGAGAAACGAAGTGTATAGATGCGCTCTGATATTCGATGGAACGCTGCGACGCTTGTGGCACAGAGGCTCCAAACCAACCGTCGACATCAACCTAATGCTCACAAACAGAACGGTGTATGAGGAAGCTTTCGAAACCTTCTACCGTTACAATACCTTCGGAATTCAATACCTTGCCTTCTCCAGTAATGTAAATCCGAATAGGAGCGCATGGCTTCCGAGGAATCCGAGACCAAACGAAAGACAACTCAATTTGATGCGCCGAATCGAGCTCTGTCATCCTATGGGTGGACTGAACGTCTTTCATTTTGACATCAACCACCTTCAAGAGGCGTGGGGACATCGAAATGACATTAAATTTCTGTCATTCACAGGGTTTCTTTTCTTTCAAGGCTACTATCAGGACGGGTTCGATGAATTGCTAGAGTCAACCCGCGCCCGCTTGGAGTCATTCTTCACTTTTAGAAATGTGGCATGCGTCAAGATATCCCTCAGTATAAAGGAAAGAGACATGCCTTCACAATTTTCGGAGTATGAGCTATGTAAATGTTGGGAAGAGTGGGCAACCTACACCAAAACGATGTGTAAGATCATGGAAGCACCACGCGAACCTCCTCGACCGTTAATCCTGCAATATGAGGAAAGCAATTAGACCTAGAGTGGTCTTGAGCGAGCGAGTAGTGTAAGTTTGCCCATAATTTTAAGGTACTGAGCCGCCGGACTCATCCGGATTCCTACTAAGCAGGTCATGCGAAGTTAGATCTTCGATGTCCAGTCTTTTCATGTATCAAAGGCCCACGAATTACGAACTCGAAGAAGAGGAAACGCAAATTGAAGCGTCCAATGACAAATTATAACAAAACTTGCCATCACGGTACCTCAAGAGCAATTACTGGAAATTTGATCGCGGCTATGCACGGAAGTTAGCCAATTGAAGTGCGATTGGATGAGATTTTGGGTCAAAGTGTTTCCTGATTCGGTTGGTGAGGTAAGCCCTCCTATTCAGGATTATTCAACAGTCTTCTAAGCATTTGCTCCATTCATACGACTGTGGCTTTTAATGCTTGATTTTGGTCTACTTCGTTCTTATTGGTTTGACTATTATAATTTTCGTGTTTACCCGAAAGCAGAGCTGACCGCTTGCAGGGAACCCGGAAGTAATACTTCCTTCGTAGCTTATATTCGGGACCAGCTGCGCTTTCATTCATTTATGATTTCTTCGGTACGATTACAGCCTTTGACGGCTGAAAACGAAATATAATCCATGAAAATGTCGAATCGGTGCCTACTTTTCCGACTCCCTCGAGAAATTAGAGATGAGATATATAGCATCTTGCTGGTTCGACAAAAACAACTCCGCCGACCTCATCGATTTGAGCCGACTGAGAATTGCTTGAATATCCATATCCTGCTCTTAAACAAAGAAATCCACCATGAAGCGAATCTAACCTTGCTGCGGCAAAACTCGTTTCTGACCTCGCACATGTTCACGACGTATCCGGTCCACGCGGCCCTCTGGCCACTGCGCATCACACCCGTAAGCGACGCCCAGCTCTCACTCATCCGCGACATCACGATCCGCGTGCAAGCGGGCTGGGACGCGCGCAGCTTCGCGCACCTCTCGGCGCTGTGGCAGCACCGCACCGACATCCGCCGTCTCGCCGTGCAAGTGCACCTGCCCAACCTCACGGGCGTGCACCTGGTCTGCACGCAGCGCGCCGCGCCGATTCGCGACCAGCTGTCGGCGCTGTTCGCGCTGCGGAATGTCGGGAACGTCAAACTCGAGATTCACTGGATGGGGTGGTGGAACGCGCCTGATCTGGAGGCCGTGCTGCGCGAGCTGGAGAGCATGGCCGCGCTTATGGGCGGCGACGGCGGCGAGCGTGATCTCCCGTCTTTGAGTGCTCAGCGCGGAGCTGCGAAGATAATGTCAGTTGGAGGGCGTGACGCTGCGCCGGAAGATAGGAGCACTCATATTCCCCAGCTCGCTTTTCCGGTCGAGCGGATGAGTCCTACCAGTGTGAGCGTCGATTTCACTACAGAGGCTTTGGTCAATACGTTTCTCAACGGACTGAATTGGAAAAGTGACCAAGTAGAAGAGCGTGGTTTTGGTTTTGGCGATGTGGACAGTCGTAGCGCCGTACTGTGATGGGTTCGATTCGTAATCTCCTTGACGAGTTTTATGCGGCGTTGTCTATGGCGTGAGCAGGCAAAATGTGCCCAAAAATATCCTCTCGGCGCTATGGAAGAGTATAAGGCGTAAGGTATTCTGCGTTTGGACATCATGGTTCCGTGAAATATTGCATATTGCATGCAGAAAACCAGGCTAACAGCATTACCGCTCTTGAGCACGACCAACACAGAACTTTAGTCTGGTCGACGGTCAGACATAGTAGATTATTCTGATTTCATCTACATGGCAACTAGATAGCCATCAATTGTACAACGAATAACATGTCATGAAGGCATTACCGCCGGCCCCTGAAACTCCATACCGCCCGAAAGCCCATCCCTACACCTTGCCATAGAGGTACCCAAGCGAGATACCATCACCCAACGTAACATCGTCATCGTCGTAGTCCTCCGCGGCGCCAACCACGCTCTCCGTCTCGCCGGCCCTGCCGCCCTCCGTCAAGATCACCACGCTCAGACACGCAGCGTAGGCCTCGCGCACAGCACACGCCACGCACGTATCATTGACGTTAGCGACAAGCGCATCAAAGCCGAAGTTTGCGCACCAGGCGCGCGCAAACACCTCGTTATCGCTGACGCCGCACGCCTCGACAACGAGCACCTCCTCGACCCCCCTGAACGCCGGCTGGTCGGCCTCGGTGCCGACCTCGGTGCCGACCTCGCTCCGCCGCTCGGCCTCCCACTCGCTGTACGCGACCTCCGCCCCGCTGCCCGCCGCCACCACCGACGCCGACGCCGAGAAACTGCGCACCGGCGGCCGCCGCGTCGGACTCACCGGCGTCGAGCGCGAGCGCGCATCACGCGCCCTGTCCCTCCCGCCGTTCGCGCGCCCCTCGTTGCGGTCCCACCAGCGGGCAACGTCCAGGCCAGAGATGCCATCCTGCGCGCGCGCCACAGCGAACGGAAACGCGCGGCGGCGCAGCGGGTGCGGGCCCGCCGCACACGGGAACGCAGCCACGAACGCGACGTCGAAGCGCAGGCGCAGGCGGCGGGACGCGCCGGCGCCCACCGCGAACACGACCGCGGCGTCGTGCAGCTGCGCGCCGCGGCCGGAGGCAGCGTCGTACAGCGCGTTCGCGGCCTGGTCGGCCGCCGAGGCCGCGCGGAACGCCAGCTTCTCGATGCGCAGCACATCCGCGGCGTTGGCGCTGCCGGCCGAGCGCAGCGACGCGGCGTCGTCGGTGGCCGCGGGCGGCGGCCGCGCCACCGCCGGCACCCACTCGTCGAAGTCGGCGGCTGCGAGCGGCGCGCTGCAGCGCCCCAGCGCGTCGCTGCGCGCGCCCAGCGTGTCGACGTCGCGCCGCGAGAGACGCCGCCGCGAGGGTGGCTCCGCTTGCCGCACCACGATGCACGCCGTGCGCGCCAGGTCCGGCGAGAACAGGCACGGGCCTACCCAGCCGGCCACCGCGCGCACGCCGCGCGCCGCGCCGAGGACTTTGCCTAGGATGCTCTGCGCGCTCCAGTACGTGTTTGCGCGGTACTGGATGCCGGCGGCCGGGTACATGTGGCTGAGGAACTGCAGGCCGGGGCGGGCGTCGCGGTCGCAGTCGACGAGGCTGTTCATGAGCAGGAAGGGGAGCGTCGGGCCCGGCAGGATGACACCGGTGAACCAGCTCATGGTGTCGGCGGAGCGGTCCTCGAGCGCGGTTTCGCCGGGCCGTTCGCGCGTGATTGTCGCTTCGACTTCTTGCATGTTCGGCCACTTGAGGCGCGCGGCGAACTTGAGCAGAGCGGCTCTTTGCCGGCGCTTGGAGCGCAGCTCAAATGTGAATGTCGATTGCAGTGCGGATGTCTCCGAACGAGAGATGGCCATGTTTTCCAGCCAGCGTTCCGCAAGAGCGATATCCCAGCTCACTTTTGGAGGAAGCTTCGAGAGCAACTCACGCTTGGCTTTGTCCATATGATCGGAGGATTGAATCCGTAGATGCAACTCTGCGGCTAGAAGCAGCTGGTGGAAAAATCGTTGTTTGATACGCTCCTCATGGTGGTCGAAGAACTTGGCTACGACTTGGTTGCGCGGCTGCGAGAAGTCGATCCAATCCGGATTGCTGAGCACCGTGATCAAATCAGCAATTTGCATTGCACGGTCGTAGTGTGGTTCAGCGGCAAAACGCTCAGGATCTTCAATCAGCTTTCCATAGAGGTATCGATATGTGTCTTCCGGATGCTCGTCCTCGAAACCCATTTCCAGATCACTGAGTCGTTCGAGGATGGCGATCAACTTCATCTTCCGTGGTCTGGCCGCGCTCCCATACTTGAATGGTGACTTGAGAATGCCGAATTGCCCGATATAGTATGTTAATGTTGTTGTGCCTGGACTGCGGCCGAATGCGTAGCCCATACACGGCTGTTCGAGTGAGTACCACGGGAATTTGGAGTCAGCTGGTCCCGTCATAGACAGCGTCATGGCTGCGAAGCTTTCATCATCGAACGGTGCTCTATCGCTACGAAGGTCGCTTTCTGTTGTCATGATAGCGAAGAATCTATAAGTTCCCGGCGCGAGTTCTGCCTCCTCTATAAAGCCTTTAAAACTGGACGCACCGTGACACACGAGCTGTTCCGCCTCTCGTTGTGAAAGAAGTGATGTCCCCTCATAACCACGAGGTGGCCATTCTCTGCTCTTTTTGAGCCTTCTCGGCTCCTGTCTATCCTCATTTGCGTCTTGAGATCGCCACCTTCTGTGCGAGAGAGCATTCTGGGCGTACGCGACGTAAGACGCTGGAGGTGGTGGATGTGGAGCAATCGGTAGAGTACCTGAAGTTGGCGTCGAATCGTAGCTACCTCTGCGTGGAGGAGCACCGTATGCAAGAGTGATCAGCGGCGAAGTGAGTGATCGAGAAGGTAGAGCAGGAAGTGGAGGTAGAGGGGGCAATGGAGCAAGCGGTCGAGTTCGAGGTGACCAGATCGCTGAGCCTGAGCCACGACGTTGCGAGCGGTCCCGGTAGCCGATGTCGCTACTCATACTCCTCTCATAGCGGTAGTCAGGCTGAGGCAAGCGTGCGGAAGAATCTGTAGTCATGCTCAGTCCTGCACGGGTACGAGGCTGAAGCGGCGTGCGGCGAGAGCTTCGAGAGCGTGAAATTGGAGGAGATGAGAAGAGATTGATCTCAATAAGAGGAGGTTGCGTGTAATCTGCAGCCATCCTGGACTCTCTTCGACTCGTATCGAAGGTAGAGAGTCCGGTGAAGCGGTGGGGGGGTGTTGTTCAGAGCAAAGACGGTTACTCACCTTCATCACCAAGCTCTCAATGGTGAGCGCAGGCAAACGGCGGCTACCAAAGGAGTCAGATGGTATTTTCTGAGCCGATAGAAGCCTGAAAGCAGGCAGATTCGAGGGCATGAAGAGTTGAAGGCGGGTAAGGAGGACGAGAGTTGGTTTGGCGCCTCACTGAATGAGACGCGGCTGAGGGACAACAGGCTGATACCAGCCGCGGGGGCGGGGAAACGCCTCGGCGGTACGCTCCGTATTGATCATCAATAGCTGGGCGACTTCACGGCTGTTCCTTAGCGGGCCGTCGAAGCACGCCTGCGTTTCAGCCGCCACTGCCACAAGATCTTCAGGCACCTTGATGTAGGTCTGCTACCCGCATTCCGGGAAGGATTCCACTTGTTGTCCGCGATTAAATGCTTATATCTGTCCCAATGTACTCAAAATTGCATCTATACCCACGTGAGACGCACGACACTCTCTCCCACGCCTCTTACGCAACCGTTGCTCTCATTGGTCCAACACAGCAATATCGTGGCGTCTTAAGACACTGAACCGAGCACGACAAATCAATTGGACATGAAGAGTTTATGTATCGAGTGGATTAATGCTACCTTGTGTATTTGTTAAGCAATTGTTACAGTTTGCTACGCCTCCGCTGCGAGCGTAGACGTGCTGGTATCAATCATGAACCCGACTTGTATGATGCCTGCAAAAGAGCCGTTGGCGCTCTTGTCTCTCTTAATGTCAATTCTTCGTCTTCTCAAGGCCATAGCTCTTGATCCGCAACGAGTGCTCATCCCCCACATGTCCCAAAGGTTGCCATATACAATGCAATGCCTCCCGCCTCTCTCCAATCGTCTTCTCATTTGCTTCGCAACTACCTTTGACTGTTCCTTCACCTATCCCTTCAATCCAAAGTTGAGTTGTCTCATAGTATCTCCCTGACGCAATGGGATGGAAAAGTGGAGTCGGTAGACCATACTGTCGTTCAAATAGCCTTCTCTTCTCCGCAATCCAGGGCTCTTTTCGCTTCTTGTCGAGTATATGCGTGATCTCCTCACCGTGAAGGATGTTTGCTTGTCGTCTGCACCGTATGCACGACGCGAAGCAACTGACGCAAAAGTTGAAGCAATACAAACCAGGCGACATCCAGTTCCAAGTCGAAGACGACTACATACTTGATGCCTTGGGTATGCGGGACGAAAGATCCGTGAGTATATCTCATAAAACTTCATTAACGTAACTCAGTCTCGCTTCAGACCAGTCAGCGCACGACGGAAGTCCGCAACATCTTTACGTGGACGCAAACGCGTAGCCTTCGCTGCGCTCGACGAGCATCTGATAGTACTCGACGAGGACCTCTGGCTGAGGGACGATGCGCCACTCGAGCTTCTCGAGGAAGAAGAGCTCGAGCAGGGCGAGCTCCTTTGCGGAGACGCCGCCGACGCGCGCGTACGTGTTGTTGGTCCAGAAGCTGTCGCTCAGGCCCTTGGCGGCGACGGTGGCGGCGGCAATCAGAAAGCGGTGCACCGTCAGCGACGAGATGGTGAAGCCCGGGTACAGCGAGCACATGCGGTCGATGTAGTACACCATGCTGAGCAGCAACGGCGGCGACAGCGTCGCGTGCACGATCAGCCGGTTGAGGTAGTCGCGCACTGAGATGCCCGGCGGCGCTCTGTAGTCAATGTGAGCAATGCGCTTCCTTCGCTTTTCGTGCCACGCGCCCGTTCGTCGCCGGCTCACGGACAATCAATTGGCGCGGCCATCACCGCCCCGATCTAAATTCCAAATGATAATAAAATACATACCGTGAGTGGAAGCGAGTCAGCTGACCGTCGCGCAGAGGGATCTTGTCGTTTATGCGCACCAACTCCATGAGCATATCAGATATCAAAATGCCTAGATCGGTCACGCTACACTCTGCGTAGTTGGCCGGTAGCACTTTCTTTGTGCCGCTCGATTTGGCTCGCTTCGAAGGAGATGAATCGCTGCTGTTGCGCGAGGTGCTCGCAATCGTCGATGCCGTCGGTACGAGTGACAGATGTGGTGAAGGATCTACCCGCGGATTCGGTTCGGGAGGGTGAGTGAGAGTGTCTGTCGAGGTCGAAGTGTGGTGCTCGTGCTCTGGCTCCGGTTCTCTTCTCTTTGAGGGTGTGGTTGTGGAATGAGGCGTTTGCATTGGTGCCGCGAATGTTATGGCGTTGGTGCTTCGAGTGATATTATCGATGTTTGTTGATGGCGCCGGCCACCGAGCCGTGGGAGGATAACCGGGTGGGGTGTATTGCGTTCCCGCATCCACGGTCGGCTCTTTTAGAAGAGGTGAGGCAGCCTTCACCGCAGGCTGCTCCATAGATTGAAAAGGTCCATTCGAACGGCGACCGGAGGTATGTCCGGAGGAGGTATGCGGCTTGGCAGAGGATGACGAGGGAGAAGGGCGTTTGAGTTGGCCGAATGAGCTGTGAGAGCTGGCTCCGTGAAACGAAGGCTTTGGAGACAACGTTGGAGAAGGAGTTGCAAGTGTTGTCATGATCTTAGGTCAGTAGGCGGGAGTGTCGTCTCGGCGTTGTGCCGACGCAGCGCGATATGTGGATTGCGCGAGTCCTAGCAACACTGGCGTTGAGATTTCACAGAGCATGGCCTGGCCCCGTGGAAGAAAAAGACAAATGGAAGAGGGAGGGTTGGAAGAGAGAGACAGACAGACACTCAAGCAATCGGGTCGGAGTGGTGGAAGCAGGGCCAGGCGAAGAGTAGAATAGTAGCGGTGCAAAGTTTGGCGGCGCGGCCCACACCGGATGATATAGAGAAATGCGGAGGAGGCCAGCAAAGGCCAGCATGCCAGGAAACACGCACTTACTGGCCATTCTCGAGCTTGTACACGCGCTACTCATCAAATGGCCGCCGGGTCAGTCTTCGTAGCTCAGTGCTCTCCTCTTTTCTGGCCAGCACACATGGACTGAACCACCGCCGCGTGCGTCTGTTCCGCCTCCGCATTGGACAAGCCTCAAAAAACACTCAGCCTAGCCCTCCGAAAACTGCACAATTCGGGGGCCCGACTAGCAAGGAACCGAGAAGGGCGGAAACGGCCAGTGAGCGCTCCTGAAATTGCTGACGGCGCTCGATCCGTGTGTCACTGTGGTTGCGAAGGAAAAAAAATGAAACGGTTTAGAGTGCAAAAAGCCGCAAGGCTGAGTTTGCAGATCACGAAAAAGCACTTTATTCTATAAGGCGCCGCATGTGCCATCCTTCTCCTACCCTACCAGCCACCCACTGCCATGTCAACCGTTCAGGCGTAGGGAGGAGAGGAGTCCAGCGCATTGTGAGCGTCCTTGCAGTTCCATCTCTGTGCCCTTATACCTCTGGCGTGTCTTCCTAACTCCAGCGGAAAAACGGCTGGTTGAAAGGGGGGTCCACTTTGCTCAAGCCATGCTGCGCTATCGGCACGAAGAGCGACCGCGAGAATGATCTGCGCTGGCTTTCCGTTGGTGGACGACACGCGCCTGGACCAGAAATGCCGGCGCGAACGCCGGTAGTTGCGAAAAGGAAATACAGTCGGAAGGCGGCTATATCTGAGACAAACGCTGTGCTGAAAACTTCATTTCGGAGGCAATTTCGTCTTATTTCGTCAGTTAGGCACCCCTTACGCTGAATCTCCAAGACGATGCTTTGACATGCTTCATATGTACGAGACTTGCACTCTTCGCTGATGTATCCGGAAGTTGCTTTGACATGTTGAAGCTGAAGGCTTGATGGAAAACAACCAATCGAAAGTCGAAAGTGTCATATGTAATGAGGTCACTGCACGTGGGATGTTTGCAGCGATGTTCATTCTCATCAGCAATGGGTGGTCTTGGAGTTTTGGAGGTCAGGCCCAGTCATAAGGATTGCGTAATTTGGCCATCAGTTGAGTGCATAGGTCGTTGAGACACAGCTCTCAGGGCTGACGGCACGTAGACTAAACATGAAGTGACAATTGACCAGCCTACCACTGTGAAATCGCTACCGAGAAAGACACACCACATCCTCCTAACATGCTACAACTCCAGATAATGCAGAGGCGGGTATTCCTCTACCATGCAGGAAGTCCCGCCGTATTGTTCCTTGCTATAACTTCCATTATGCCACAGCCAGATCTGCAAATGATGAGGAAGACATGGTCAAAAATAAGTTGAGATCGCAGATGAACCACGTCTAGGCGTGTCTTGGCTTAAGGAGATCAACGACGCGACGGACTTCCAGTGGCAGGGCTGTCGACGCTGCGAGGTCGACCGGGGCTGGACGTGACCATAAACATGCCCATGGGCGGGACCTTATTGCCAGGGCTGCGCATCGGCATGGGCTCCATGTGTGCGCGGACGGGCGACATCGGGCCGCCGTCGAGGACCATGGGCGCGGGCTTACTCGCCGACCCAAGGTGGCCGTCGCGCAGCGCCGACTCGTGCCGCAGCCGCTCCTCCTCCTTGCGCGCCACCTCCTCGCGCCACGCCTCCATGCCGTGCTTCAGCGTCGCCTCCACGTCGGGCATGTGTGCGCGCAACATGTCATTGAGGTCTGAGTGCGGGCTCTGCTTGAGCGAGCCGTAGCGCTTGCGCTGCTTCTTGGGTCGGTCCGGGTTCCAGAAGTAGTGGTTTGCAGCCACGAAGATGGACGAGTGTTGGTAGTACCACGCTGAGACGCCGTCGTCCGCCGGTCGCGAAACTCCGAGAATGCTACTCTCCGCTACGAAGGCTATTACCTCGACCACTCGGTCCTGGTACCGCTCTTCGTTACTCAGCAGCCAAACTACTCCAGCGTAGGCCGCACCAATGCCGAGAAGATAGATATTTGCTGATTCGTTGACTTCGATGTAGTTCTCCCATAGATACGTGGCTAGTTCGCGAGTTGCTGCTGCTCGAAGTTCGACGTTGTCTGGTTCAACATAGCCACCCGTGTCATTCTCAGGTGTGATGTGTGATGGGATATTGACGTCGATGACCGCGAAATCGTTCTTAATGGCCCATTCCACATATTCTTTTGCAACGTCCGTCTGAACTGGAGTTAGTATCGACGAAACGTGTGCTCTAAGGTCAACTTACCACTACGATGTTATGAGGCTCGAGTTTACTCGTCACAGGATCACTGACGCCAATAGCCTCTGGAGGGTCGTGGAAGACGACTAGTAGTGGTCTCTTCTCCGCGTAATTAGACGTTGCGAGGACCTGGTTCTCGAACGATTTGGAAATGCGATCGCGGTTAACCCACAAAGGCACCATGCCAAAGTTCTCCGACCACTCAAATGCTTGCTTCGCACGAAGCACATCATGCAACCGCTCTCCTCCCATTCCCAGCCGGCGCTGATACAGATCCTTCGGATATAGACACTTCCAGTACGGAGACTGTGTGCGTTTCACGAGCTGGACGGTCTCAATGCCAACTTTCGAAGGCATGTGATCGATGATGCGGTCTGGTGGCTCTCCCATAAGAGTGCGCGTAACAGCACATGCAGAACGAGCAATGGCGCTGAGATTATACCCACCCTCTAAGCAAACAGCGACCTTGCCATTTGCCAATGTCATGAGCATATGCGTCATGTGGGCAAACCCTGCGGGAGAGATGTGACAGGCTCCCAAGAGGTCACCTTCGGCAGCATCGAAACCGGCTGAAATGATGACGAGATCAGGATCAAACTCTTGAGCGACAGGCATTACCACTTGCTGGAAAGCATACAAGTAGTCACCATCGCGCATGCCATGTGTGGGCCAAGGTATGTTAATATTCTTTCCGAGGCCTTCGTCAATGCCGCAGTGCAAATGGTCGCCATAATTTCCTGGAGGATAAAACTGGCCGTTCTTGTGTACGTGTAGGGAGATGTACAGAACATTTGGGTCCTTTTCAAAGGCTTGTTGCACACCGTTGCCATGATGAACATCCCAATCGAGTATGAAGATCTTTCGACATTCGTTGCCAAACGTGTTCTGACAGACCTTTGCTGCAACGCAGACATTGTTGAAGAAACAAAAGCCACCAGGCTTTGACTGCTCGGCGTGGTGGCCAGGAGGCCGAATTACGGCAATGGCGTTCTTGACTGTGCCTGATACGACAGCGCTGCACGCCTCGATGGCGCCACCGCAAGAGAGACTCGCGCAAAACATGGTTGATCTGTGGAGGTACACTGAGTCGAGTCTTCGACCAGTTTCGATGAGCTCCTCATCGTTCCAGACTAGTCATTAGTTAGTTTCGAAGAACCACTGAAGCTCCGCGGTCAAGGACGTACCTGCGAGACTATCTACCCAATCGTAAAGTTGAGAATCGTGAACCAGCGCAATTTCTGATGGCTCTGCTAGTCGAATCGGAATCCTCCACAGCTTGAAAGGGTGCTTTGTATAATCAACTGGTGTCTCCTCTTCGTCAACAAGTCCGCCGTTGACCAACTCTCTGTAAATCTCCCAGATTCGACGTGGATCCTCAGGATGGATATCGTCTTCATCGGTGTTTAGTTCGGCGTGAAACCTCATCCGTGGATCATAGACCAAACCAGTGCGTTTCGAAGCATACGGTAGGCTGGGATCAGCCGGTTGAGTAATGACCACCTCGACCTTTTTGAGTGGCTTGGTCAGTTCATCAGCTTCGTCTTCAAGATCGCTCTGTTCTGAAATTGGTGTGTTGGCGTCCATCATCTCATCTGATGCAACGCCAGGGAGAGTGCGGCTGCCCACTTGCGGCGGACTTGGCGAGATGGCGGGATCTGATCCAGTAGGCGCGGCATCCTTCAGGCTTGTAGGAGCCAGATCGGCAGGATTGAGTGATGACGGGTCGCCGTTGGGTTCGGTAGATTCTTCCTGAGAGTTGGATTCCGTGCCGTTGAGGCCTTCCATGACGGAGTCTTCTTCCACGTCCATGTTTCCCTTGCAACGTGGCACGTGTTGTTACCACTTCATAGTAATGTTGCAAATCAGACTCGGAAGTTTTACGAGGCTCACAAAACGACTTGTTCAATACAAGTGATGTAAGCTGAATGATGCGAGCACTTGTTGATGTTTGATGTTGGTGCTGCCGGGCCCGATCTGAAATCCAGTCAGCGGGATGCGCACGCTTATCAGGCAGTTGAGAAGGCGACGACTGCTCAAATACCAGCAATTGCAACGACAACGAAGAGAAGCAGAGATAGTGTGTACTTTGTCTCAAAGAGTTTTAAAGCAAGTATGTGCACCAGCAGATTGCAGCAGGTGAGCAAAGAAAGAAATGCAGCCTGTCCGGTCGGCCAAGGAGATTTGTTGTGTGTTTGCTAAACAGCGTGTTATGCGAATCAGAAAATAAGAAAAGTGCGAAAGGATGTGTAGCATGGGCTCAGAACAAGATCAGGGGCGCAATGGTACGAAAACATGAGAGAAATGGGAGAAACGCTCACCTTGTGGGAGTGGTGGAATCCCAGCGATGTACGCGGCTAGGATTCAGCCGTGGCAACCTGAAAAGGCCAGCGCCAGGAGAAGAGCGCGCAGGACACGGCAAAGCGCTAGCCTGGGTTGAAGGAAACACGGACGAGACCACAGCAGACGAAGGATCCAGGCCACGACCGGGCGAAGAGGAGAGCGTAACGCGTTTCTGATCTGATGTTTGTCCAGAGTGGAAAGAAATCGACCGCACCTTTTCTGGTTAAGAGGAAAGTTGCCCGCCAAGAAATCTCTTGTTGCCTTCATGCCTTGTCATCCGGAACTGTGGAATTTCCAAATCGTGAGACGCGTTCGCTTGCACAGAATTATGTAGAACCGAGTAACTATACCGTAGAGAATGCTGCTCACCTGCTGCCTTCGTTCTCTCCTTCTCAAATGATAGGAATTTCGAGACCTTGATTGCCTCATATTTGAATTGCCGCTGAGTTCACTTCATGAACTCGAGTGTGGAACTGTTGGCACAGAAATGGACGACAACATCATAGTTTTGGAAGAGAACAGTGAGATTGGTTGGAACTCTGCTTGCGTATCTCATTGCTCTGTACACATTTTGCATTTTGCTCTATCATGCCAAAGGAACTGAATTGCCAAATCCCGTCACTCTGCTACCCCAGCTCCATGGAGATCCTAACCATCAAGGCTCACTGGCTTCCGGTTAAGCCGGCTTTGATTCCTAAGCGTTACCATCAACCTTCGCCATGTACACTGAGCACTTGTTAGCATATTTACGTCGCTCAAAACTCAGAAGAAACAAACGAACCGAGAAGGTCGAGCACGCGGCGAGAGTAGCCCCACTCGTTGTCATACCAGGAAATGAGCTTAACAAAGTTCTTGTTGAGCGAGATACCGGCCTTCGCATCGAAGATGGAAGAGTGTGGGTCACCATTCAGATCGGAAGAAACAATGTCGTCCTCAGTGTAGGCCAGAATGCCTGTTTTCCAATTAGCAACAACTCAGAATTCAGTCGCTACTCATGAGCTTGGCTTACCCTTGAGCTCGTTCTCAGAGGCCTTCTTGATGACTTCCTTGATTTCGTCGTAGCTTGCACCCTTCTCAATACGGCAGGTCAAGTCAACAACGGAGACGTTGGAGGTCGGCACACGCATGGACATGCCAGTAAGCTTGCCATTCAGAGATGGAATGACCTTTCCGACAGCCTTTGCGGCACCGGTGCTGCTAGGAATGATGTTCTGAGCAGCAGCACGGCCTCCTCGCCAGTCCTTCGCCGAAGGTCCGTCGACGGTCTTCTGGGTAGCGGTGTAGGAGTGAATGGTGGTCATCAGACCTTCAACCATGGTGAAGTTGTCGTTGATGACCTTAGCAAGAGGAGCCAGGCAGTTGGTGGTGCAGGATGCGTTCGACACAACCTGAATGTCGGGCTTGTACTCCTCGTTGTTGACGCCCATAACAAACATAGGAGCATCGGCCGAGGGAGCGGAGATGACGACCTTCTTGGCACCACCCTTCAAGTGCGCCTTTGCCTTTTCGGTGGTGGTGAAGACACCGGTCGACTCAACGACGTAGTAGGCACCGGTTTCCTCCCATGGGATGGCACCAGGATCCTTTTCCATGTAGAAGCGGACCTTCTTGCCATTGACGGTCAAATCGTTGCCATCGACCTTGACTTCACCCTTGAACTGGCCGTGAGTGCTGTCATACTTCAGCATGTACGCCTAGCATAGAGTGAGCACGCGTCTCCACGATCCTACTTTTCAACACCGTCTCTCACGTACAGCGTAATGTGGCTCAATGAAGGGATCGTTCACAGCAACAACATGAACGTCATCGTGCTCGAGACTAGATAATGACTATTGGTCAACACTCGGAACTCTTGATAAGGCTACGAGTTTGACTCACGCATTGCGGAAGACGATTCTTCCAATACGACCGAAGCCGTTGATGCCGACCTAGTAGATACGATGAGAAAAGATCCTCAGCGTCTTCGTTGTCGACGTGGATGTACCTTGATAACCATTTTGTGTCTGTCAAAGCCTGTGAGCTTCGGAGCAAGCAATTGGTGATTGAAGCGGTGGAAAGCGACGGCGCAACGTACCTGAAGCTTATCTGAGAGTTCTGTTCAATTCGATGTCTGCCGAGAGACAAGAGTGAAAAAAAAAGTTGATGGGAGTGGTGTGAAGAAAGAAATTTATTAACGCTGAGTTGGTGGGGTGCGAGGGGCAGCTTTTTGTGTGGGCGACAGCTGAGCAGCTCAACAGTACGATAGAAAACGTCACAAGGTCCAATGGAAGGCGCCGGAACTTAAATACAGATTTTTATTTTGCCCTGCACCGCGATAATCAACGCTCGGGCAAGCAAGAATTACGTTCATTTGGTCGGATAAGTAGAGCCTCTCAATCTAGCCTTGTAGAGGCCGTGAAACTCGGTGCTGCGGAATGGAGTGTCTCGGATTCGTCTGTTTGCACGATATCCTCCGTCCGACTTGCTCCGTTCCCCGGCAAAGGTCTTAAGAACATTCACCGCTGCACTCGCGACTCTAACTTTGAGTGAAGCACTATTAAAATCAACTTGTTTCGCGGTTGTAGAGCTGGCCAAAAACTGCATACGCTGCGCAGTGTGGCAAGTATCATGTCAAACACACAGGTTGATGAGTGGTTTTGCCCCCACTGCCTTACGGCGATCCTGCAGTACTCGTGATTATGAGATCCTTTCACCGATTACACACGCCCATCATGTCTCCTTGGAGTCCAGACAGAATGAGTCACTTAGCAGTTAAGAGCGTGGGTATGACGGAAGAAGTACGTGCCAGGCTGGTTAACATCTCCTCGGATCATTGAAAGGCTAAAAAGTTGCCGGACTGGCGTATGGATTGGGATGTAATGCAAATAATCGGGGGCTTCCGATGCATCCATTGAGCTCAACAGCGGGCCACAAGCAACGACCTCGCACAGGAGTGTGGCTATGAGCCCGGTGAACAGCTTCAGGCTTCCGCGTGCCAACAGATTGATGCTGCGAGCATAGTGTCTTTACTCAATGATTCGAACGGCTGCATCAGACAAAGTTCTCTATTCCTCCACGAGTATCGTCAAACGTTATCTATTGGAAGATAACGAGTGGTGGGCTTCAAAGGTAGGATAGTCGTAGGCGACAAAGCTTAAAGATAGATATGGATGCACAGGTTCGAGAGCTGGATCAGGAAGTCATCTGCCCGAAAGCTATTCCTTGCGTGGACTGAGGTCAAAAGAGGAGCTCTAAGTTGGAGCCATTCAGAGATATCGTAAGCATTTTGTGGTCATAAAAAAGTGCCTTTGAAGAGCCTTCAAAGTGTGGTGTTGCTGATAAACGTGGCGGAGAGCAGTCGAAGCGTGAGAAAGATGAAAGTTAGTTTAATGCAAAGGGCTATGATGATGATGACACTGCAGACAGTGATGTTGAAGAAGCTGTATGGCCTACTCCGTACATGTATTTTTTACCGGCACAGAGCAGTCGGGAGTTATGGCGTGAGGCAGCCAAGTTCGGGCCGGCTGTGGCCGCGATCCGCATTTGCTGCTGCGTTTTTCCTCTCAGACCACCTGCTATTATCCAAGTAGCTCCTCTCCCACAACAAACACCACACGTCTATATTCGCACAACCCCATCAATTGGCCCTCTGCGGCGCATCAATCTCCACTCTACGTCATCCATTGACTACGTTGTGGCCACTATCATCGCCTCTCGTCGCCCAGGATGCTCCGTTCCTCCGTCCTGCGAGCTTCGAGCTCCATGAGCTTGTCTCCAGCCCGATCAAGCTCTGCTCGCCTCCTTCGCTCCGCCATCGTCTACAACAATGTGCACACCCAGCGTGAACAATCTCGTCAGGCTCACGCCGTCTCCAATCCCACTCTCGCCAACATTGAGTCGCGCTGGGAGTCGATGCCGCCTCAGGAGCAGGCCGATTTGTGGATGGCATTGAGAGATAGAATGAAGAACGATTGGCACGAATTGACCCTGCAAGAGAAGAAAGCCTGTACGTTGACGCTCTTTATACTGTATCCCATCTTCCATTGATGCCACACCGCCGTTCATCAGCTAAATTGCCCATCTTTTCGTCTGATTTTCGTCCATGTTCGCTGACATCCATTTTCAAACAGCATACTGGATTGCCTTCGGCCCACACGGCCCACGCGCCGAGCCACCGCCTGGAATGGCCTGGGATACTTTCAAATACACTACTCTTGGCATCCTCATCTCTATTGCTATATTCGGTGTAACCAGATTCTTCGCTCGACCACCTCCAAAGACCATGAGCAAGGAGTGGCAGGAAGCTACAAACGAATACGCAAAGGTAAATTTCTTGCTTTTCGTAATGAAGAAATTCGCGTACGCTAACCACTGTGCCCATAGAGTCTCAATCTGGAGCCTATCACCGGTGTCTCTTCTGAGGGCTATAAAGGCCCAGGATTTGTACAGAGCAAGCCGTCAGGCAAGTCGGTGGAAGAGCTCACTGGGTCGGAGGATGAGTAAAGCAAAAAGCTGGTCGTTCCAAGCTAATCGCGTTGGATGTACTTTGATGGTGTTGTCCACATATGCTGCTTCGTTTTCATCATCAATTTTGCCATTGTACAGACTCTAGAGGCAAATGAACAATCTAACAATCTATCCTAACACACCGCGAAGCATTTAATCGCCTTTTGTCTTTCTCAATCTTTTAATGTCGATGTAGCGAACTCTCGCAATTCGTTGGTCACGTGAATACATATCGCTCTTTATAGACTTGCTTTGACAAGACAAACAAAGTAGAGCGGCGAAACTGGCTCTCGAATTTAAACAGTCAGAACTCACCTGAGACGTGTTAACCTCAATATTCAACCTCAATGACACCAAGCCGAATGCTACGGAGTACTTGGAGGGTGGTGTTACTATGGATGCAGATGTCTAATATACAGGTCGCTGAATGACTCCGATCCACTCGGAAATCTACGCTGCTTGATACAGCCAAGTCTGTTGAAATGACATCGGTTCCTACAACTTCCAAATCTACGACTGGAGATGCATGCAAATCAATCGAGGCAGCAAACATGCCGCACCCTTCAAAGAACAAAAGCTACTCTCCCTTCTGACTAGAAAACCTCTTCTCATTCTGCCTATTCACTTCCCTGATGCGCGCCAAAGCCGGGTCAACCTCTCTCCTTTGGGGCGCAGCATCGGGCGACGCGAGCGGCCTATCGAAGCGAAAGCCAGCCGAAAAGTCGGCCAACTCGCTCGGCGAGAACGGCTGAGGCCTGGTGGACCGCTGGGCGGGCGCGCTGTCGGTGGGTACGGTGTTGGAGCGGACGTTGACGGCCGAGGAGGCGGCGTGCGACACCGCCAGCCGCACCTTGCCGTCGGTGTCGATGTACGCGTCGTCGACCGCCACCCACACCTTCTTGCCGCCGGCCGAGTGGATGTCCAGCTCCGCCACGTTCGGGTCATTGTACTGCGCTAGCCCTGACACCATGATCTTTTCCGGCGTCGCGATGCCCGCTACTCCCAGGATCGCGGCTTTCTTGTCGATGTTCCGCGGTTGCAGCACGCGGGCTTCGACCGGCGGTCTTTCGGCTTGTGGTCCGAGTAATGGGTGGTTAGGCAGTACGCTGTTTGTTCTGAGATACCCGAGTCCGGCTGATGGATGCGTTGTGAAGCTGAATGGTTCGGGGTCGGGAAGACCACGAGAGGAAAGGTCGCGTGAAGTGAGGCTCGCATTCAGCGGCATGTCGAGGAACTCTCGTATAAGTACGTTCAGATTTGAGTTTGTGGTTTGATCATATCGTTCGTTTACCAGCCAGCTCCTCATATAATCTGCGAAGCTCTTTTCATGATTTTGTCGGAACTGCTGCTCGAAATTCTGAGAGTATGTCGAGAGGTCGGATACATTTGCTGGACTCTGAGATTCGATGAACGACTGCAATTCGGATTGGACCGTCTCGTCCGATACATCCTTCGTCTTGAAGCGTTCGAATGCATTCTCATCCATATTTGCAATCAGCTGATAGAAGCGAGCTTCCACGAGCTTTTCCGCAGCTCGAGTTCCACTTGCTTTCTCTGCATGCTCTCTTGCCAGCCTGCTCTCGTGTTCCAAGTATCTTCTCCACAGACGCGGCCTCAAAAATTCCATAAACGCTTGTTTCTTCCCTCGCAGCTCTCGCTTAAGGAACCGCTTGAACTCTCCTTCTGAAAGTCTCGCAACAGAAGGCCCTGAGAATTTCCACCTCGTTGGTGCATTTCGCCGTAGCAATCGCGTCGCTGACGAATGCAAATCTGCCTCAGAGGCATCTTTAGTTGTCTTGTCATGTGCGGACTCGAATGCGCTCAATGGTTTCGAGTAGAAAGAGTCTCTCGCCTCTCGTCGTGACAATGCGACACCAAGCTCTTGAAATTTCTCCAGTGTCTTCACATGATCTCCCGCTGATGCGTAGAAAGTAACATGTTCTACAGTGTCGATACCGGTCACCCGAACGGTAGGGTTGCTACTCTTCTCTACCAAACGCGAAGGTAGAGGCCGTTTCAAGCCCCAGTCGCCTCTTGACCGGGAAGAAGGTAGAGTAGCAATTGCTTGATGTGTCGGATAATGTGTCGTTGAGGTATCAGAATCTCGGTAGTTAGAGAGAGTGTCGAAATGCTGCGTAGGTTTAGGAAGAGGAGATGGGACAGAAAACAATCTCGAGGTTCGAAGAAGCTGCGCACCAGGAGATAGGTGCTTCGCCATTATAAGGTTCCAATGGCCCTGCTACCGCGCAGCAAAGGTTCAATTGCAATGGCAATCGTTGCAAGCTTAAGGTTTGATGATGGTGGACTGTAAGAGCTGGAAGCTCTAAAAACTAACCGCATAGCTTTAGGAGCCTCAGGCAGAAATTTGTCCAGAGTTGAGCACTCTGACTTCCCATTCGATCTGAAACAACATCAAAGTCGGAATTATATTGCGTAGTAGTAGTTGCAGACGCCTTCTATTAGCTGATCTATATATTTTCCTTGCCATACTACGTGATCTTCGTTAATTTTACCTTTAGTCCATTCCTCGGTTTGATAGTAACTACTCCCGCAGGTATTATGTCTTCTCGCGGCATGTCCAATTCCCACTCAAAGTTTGTGATGAAAGCAGCAAGCAAGCATCTCAACTCTGCCTTTGCGAAGTTTTGCCCAATACAGCTGCGTGGGCCATGCAAAAACGTCAACAGGCTGAAGTTACTCTCTGCACCACCACTATTGTTCGGCTTTCCATCATCGATCCAACGCTCCGGCTTAAATTCACTCGCGTCTGATCCCCAGAGTTCTGGAGTCCTATTCACCGCCCAAGGGCAGATGATGATCTCAGTCCCACGAGGAATGAGATGACCAGCGAGAGTGGTGTCTCGAACTGCTACACGAATGGTTATCGGAACCGTTGGGTACAGCCGTAGTGTTTCGTTGCATATGCCGTTCAGAAGCGGAAGCTTTTCCAGAACTCCCGAGAAGTCAAATGAAGAGTATGATGCTGTGTCAGCTGGTAATGCTTCACGGATCTCTTCACGAAGGCGACGTTGAACATCCTTGCGTGTCGAGAGGAGGTATGTAGCCCATGTAAACGCTGATGATGTTGTTTCGTGCCTTGAGAGCCGCAATGTTAGCTAAGGAACAGAGTCAAAGACCTTCACGAAGACATACCCTGCAGCTAGAAAGGTGAGCAGTTGATCAACCAACTCGTCATCCGAGAAATCATTGGATTGAATCAGAAGAGAAAGGATATCGAAATGTTGTTGGCCATTCTTCATTGCCTCTCTCTTGTCTTGTACCATTTGCCGACAGTTATTTCTCAGAGACCCTGTGACTCTGGCAAAAACTTCGTTCATTTTCCATGGCAGCATTTCTGTGAATCTTGCACTCACAAATGCCTTCATGAAGAAGAAGAACAGCTTATCTGGCTCTGGTTCAAGTAGCTCTTCATAATCCTTTACAATCTGGTCGTCTGAGTTCTTGAGTGCGTTAATTTCGCGGCCCAAACCTGCAACGCCAATGATGTCGAGGGTGACTTTACTGGCCCAGTTGTTGATTTCTGTTGTCCCACTAACAGGAATTCCCTTGACGTCGTCAATTCTGGCAGGATGGTCTTCAATATCCAAAGACAGTCGATCAACTAGGTTCTGAGCCTTAATCCACATCATCGGGTACAGATCCTTAATCTATTGTCTGTTAGTTAGAGACAAAGCTGAAGAAATGTGAGGTCATACGTGACGGAAGCTGAATGCCGGGAGGAGATGCTTCCTCTGAAACTTGTGAACATCTCCTTCCACTATTATGAGTCCGTTTCCCAGAACATGGCGAAGAAAATCGCGTATGGGTCTGGGCTTTTTGAAGTCGTACGCATTGTTTACGAGCACATCTGCCAAAGCATTGGGTTTGGTAATTAGCAATCGATTCCGTGCGAACACTCCTCTCAGTAGCAGTATGCCATCGTTTGGTGTCGCAATAGAGGATTCCAGAAAATGGTCGCCCGGAGGTACCTTTGCCGAAAGACGGCCATATATCACAGAAAAAAGGAATCTCTAAAAGATTGTCAGTAAGATGGACCTTCTGTATTGCCTTGACTAGCACCTACCCTTGGCGAGGGAAACTTTCGAAGCGGGCAAATGAAGAAATTGTATATGACGCCCCAAATGAAGAGCGCAAAGTAATTAAATCCCAGTAACACGAAGAAAGATTTAGAGAATGAAGCATTCCCAGACCATTCTTGTGGCAGCACTCTGTTGACCAGAAGAGCTTCGACCACACAAAGTACAGTAACTCCAGGAATTGAGAAGATCTGTGACGCCATGGAGAATTGATATCAAAGAGGTATGGCAACAACAAACTTTTTTAATATTTCGTCTTTGTAGATGCCTAGAGACGTAATCGACTCACGAGAAATCCTGAAACGGCCGTAGAATAGCATGGCAGTTTACGCAAGTGGTGCGATCTGAGGATGGACGACGGAAATCGCTTCGTTTGATTGGAAGGTTGAACCTCAACCTCGGTAGCGAAGCTTGTGATCTTTGATATAATCTGTCCAGCAGGGAGCAACCATCATGCTCTCATGGAGGGAGTTTAATCCAATCGCAGCTTTAACCTTTATGCGTGAGTTCATTAGATCTCGTTCCTGGTTCACCGTAATGGACCTGGTTTCTGAAAAAATGATCAAATTGAGGGCTTACATCAGACGCAACCCTCCAGGGCGAAGGGCGATTTCTGTATCTTTGCCCATTTGAATCTATGTCGAAAAGATTCCTGGCATTTCGAATATTCATAACCAAAATTCTATCCTTCCAGTAAATCGATGCCAACACTTCGCAGTGCATCAACTGCCCACTGTGGGAACTCTCCACCGTCAGCATACATCCTGTGAAAGAACCTCTTAACGAATGTCGGGTATCTATCCTCCAATATCGCTTCTCGAGCCTGTTTCATTAGATTCAGAAGGTAATGTACATTGTGTAATGTTAGCAAGTGCGCGCCGACCGTCTCTTTCGATGCAAGGTGATGAATATAAGCCCTGGTTATGCCTAGACCGCCTTCACTCTGAGGTCTGCATGTGATGCATTTGCAATCTTTGTCCACCGGCGTAAAATCCGCGCTGTAGGCAGCGTTCCGTAGATTGATAGTCCCAGTCGGTACGATTGCGTTGCCAAACCGCGCGGTCCTCGTGGGCCAGACACAGTCGAACATATCGGCGCCAAGCGCAATGCTAACCACTAGGTCCTCCGGATATCCAACACCCATCACATATCTCGGCTTGCCATCAGGAAGCAGTCCGGTACACGTGTTGACAACCTTGCAGTACGCGTCTTTTGCTTCACCGCCGCTGAGACCACCAATCGCGATCCCAGGCGTGTCCCGCGCAACCATTTCTAAGCAGCACTCTCTTCTCAGATCGAGGTTGAGACCACCTTGAATGATGCAAAACAGGTTCTGGCTCTCGGGCTTTTCGTGTGCGGTGATACACCGGTCGAGCCAGCGCACCGATCTCCGCATTGCTTCTTCCATTCTCTGTTTGTCTTGGCTTGTCGTAACCACCACGTCGTCAAGCTGCATTATTATATCGCTCCCAATACTGTTTTGTAAGGCGATAGAGTGCTCGGGCGTAAGAACCATCGGTGTTCCGTCGTGTGGGGAGAGAAAGCGCACACCTTCTTCCGTTATGTTGGCGAGCTTGAGGAGCGACACCATCTGAAATCTATTATCTCGTTAAAATGATCACCTCTTACCAGCACGGAATTTTGAAGCGGAGAAGACCAACCCACCACTGTCGGTCAAGATGTTGTGATTCCATCCTTGTAGTTTGTGTGCACCTCCAATCTTGTCTAGAACTTGCTGTCCTGGCTTCAAGCCTAAATGGTACGTGTTGTTCAAACACAGTCTGCATCCTGTGCCTTCAAGCTGCTCAGGAGTAATGCCCTTTAGAGAAGCTTGAGTTGCAACGGGCATGAATATGGGTAGTTGTACGGGGCCATGTGGGAGGTGGAGAATGGCGGCACGCGCTTTGGATGTAGAGCACTTCGCGAGAAGATCGAATGTAAGTGCTGGGTGAATTTTGCGCAACATATGTGGAGAGGCCTCATCAGCCATTTTTGACATGTTGTAGAGAAAACGGAGACTGAAAGGTATTCGATCAGCCACCATCTCGGGACACGATATTTTAGCGTCAAGGGTCTGAGTCGCCAACTTACCACCTCAGCCTCGTTCAGCCTTGCACATAACATAAAGAATGGAGATATCGCAACGTGTCAAACCAATAAATTACTTCGCTTCCATGCGTTAAAGACAGTAGAACCGCAAGCCAAACTCTGGGTATACTAAATTTTTGCCAATCGTCACAGCATGCCAACATCCGGAAATCTTTCATGTGCAATATCATTAGGTTCCGAGAGACCAGCCATACCCTTGTTGCTTCTGCTCCTTTTCTCTCCATCTCTCCATTTTTGACCTTCCTCTCCACGATTGTTCTCCGTCCGAGCCCCTCCGCGCCTCGACAGTCCGTCCCGCTGAGCTGGGCCGCACCTGGCCTGATTCTACTTTTCGTGGCACGCCCTTTTCCACATCCCACTGAATTGGCAGTGGGAAATCATCCTCACTTGGTATTCGTATAGAGCTCTTTTCATATTCTGCATCAGCATCGGCATCCTCCAAAACTCCGATCTCCCTCTTGCGTTCAACTTTAACCTTAATGCTTGTATGCCTGCTCACATTGACACCCGTAGCTGTTGGCCCTCTTTCACTCGATGCCGACGAATTTGATAAGTCACGGACTGAAGAGTTGCCAAGGACAAGATGGGCATCGGAGGCATCATCACCGGCAGTGATGGTTGTACGCGTGCCAAACTTGTCAATCATGTCGAATGAAGCCTTACCAATCCTGACTGGACTCATCTTCCCCGAAATATCGGTGCTAGCTCTTCTACTCTTTAATATACCATTACCACTCCATGGTTTATCCCAGAAATCTTCCTCTTCAGTATCTTCGCGGTTTCTTCCTCTACTAACTAATAGATCCACATTTTTATTCGTGTTGATGCTCTGCAGCGTATGGTGTCCATTCCGACGATATGAGAAAGCCTGTAAATCTGAGAGCTTGTGACTCCCAGTGCGTTCTTTCTTCGATGAGTAGCTTATTGACCCAATGTTCTTGACGAAGAGGATGCGAAGAGCAGGCGCACATGCACAGATCTGCGAACACTTTAGTACACTTTGGTAAGACAGGAGTGAAGCTGGCACTTACTACGCCAAGGTCAATTTCGACGGCCGATGCCAGCCACAGGCCGTAACAGTACCAAGTCTCATCGTAGCTGGCGAGTAGAGATAGCCAAGTGTAGTATGATCGAATCGCACCAGCTACTGTCACAACAAAGCCTAGGCTGACGAGGATTATTGCACCAAGGCGCTTTCTCCAGGGTAGCTGAAGTCGAGCAATAAGTGGTATCGGGATTATGGTGGTGAGGAGGTCCATAACTGCGTTGACGATGCCAGAACCAAGATTGATTTTTCCCTCCACGAAGCAACGCTGATTTGGTAGGGCAGGATATGTCCAAAACGCACGAATGGGTGCGCATTGGAAAATCGTCAGCATGATATAGAGCACGATTGCAGTGACGTTTATGAATACACAAATATGGAGGAAGTTCCTGAACCATCGCAGGCCACTTTCACGTACCAGGCGGTAGTAAAAGACAAGCAGCGAAAGTCGAGTGAAGCCTGTAGCAAGAGCGAAGACTAATTTTGAGGCCAAGGCAATCTAACGCTGTCAGCTTCGCTACTTCAGAGTCAAGATTGTGGAGGGCTACCTTCATCGTTCCCCCGAATTTCTCAGGAGGTAAGTCCCACTGAATTCGATTGTAAGCATCCAAGCATTCACGGAGAAATATGTAGGTGACTAACGATGTGCCTATCCCAACCATAGTCTACGTTTGCAAGGATAACGCAAGTGGTCATGCCAATTGTGAAGATCTAGTAGAGTGTGAGCATAGTGAAGAGATCCGCGTAGGCCTATACTTACAGTTGCAATCAGAATGAACAAATCATCAAGGCCGAGCCATCGGAGAATGAAAATTCGTGTATACATGCGCATAAGGACAGTCAAAACGACAAGAGCAATCATGATGCCATTAACAATGACCAACCCGGGGCCTGTGAGGCTTGCGTCAGTAATGTTGTGCGTTCTTCAACTATGTGTAGGTATTCGAACCTCTCGTAGCCGGATTAACGTAATTCGGAGTAGGCCATGAAAGCAAGACTTCCTCTGGAATGACACGCATCTTGGCCTGGAGGGAACTCAGCCCGACCTGATTCGGAACTGCTTCACTATGTTGCTTTGGAGGTGTTTAACAGTAAATAGAGACTTGCGTAAACCCGGCGACCACGTCCAGCAGACTTCTAGGACAATTTATGAAAAAGGATTGGTGGTTGACCTTAATGTATCGACTAAGGAGGGTTGCCAACTAGCAAGCCGTATCGGTCGTAGGTTTGATTCGCAAAGTCAGCGGGAAAATTAGGGAGAGCTGGTGCATTTACGAGTTTACACCCTGATTCTCAATCCATGTTCACCGCGCGCGGGAAGATCATATCGGTAAGATCTTGGGGAAACAGAGGTTCATGGCGTAATTGAGAGAGCTGAAGATTATTAAGAGAGGAAATATTAAGTGGAAAATGAATGGAAAAGACTGAAACTAAATCGCGAACGTCGGCCGCAGCTAAGAGAAGGGAGCATACCGTATGCCGTCTCGCCTTAGAAGCAGAATATCGGCGGTCAGGAGTAGTTCCTTTTTGGCACACCTAGAATTCCAAAAGCTCCACCAAGAAGCGGAATTGCCATTGCGGTTGACACACTACAGGCACGCTACTTGAGCATCGAACGCACAGGCGGCCAGAATGTTTTTGCCACAGCGGTCCTGATACCTCTAAAGCGCCACTGAAAGTGCGCCTTGCATCGGACTCTTCGAAGTTGAGTATCACTCCCGCGGTGGCGACTATTGCCTCTCCTCTACTGTCGTGGGGATATCCACCTCCCCATCCATTGCTCAATAGATTAGATGGGTGGAAGTCTCGGCTTGCGTGTACTGTTGTCGGTGAGTATTCGCTGCCCTGCAAATCCTTCGCACCGTACTACAATACCTGGTAGCTGGTGGAAAATGTTGCAATGATAATTGCCAAGGGTATGCCGGTGGAAGCAGCATGGCGTCTGTCATCCATCTTGCCTGCAGTTGCTCCACGTTGGAGACGGCATTGCAGTAATGACAATCAACTTTCCCTTAACGTAGATTCGGTAATGCATGCCCCTTTGCTCGCTAAAATCATTAGCCAATCGAAAATGCAGGAAATGTCCAGTGAAACCCCTATTGTAATTCATGTCCACACTTCCTCGGCATCTTTCCATGAGCTCGAACTTAAATTTGGGTTGCATGGCAATGGCACGTGAAGTGCGGAGTAAACGGCAGCGACATCATCCTGGACAAGGCTGAAGGAGTCAGGACCGCGTCTATGATTGCGATGTTCCCTCACCGTAGAACACGCGGGAAGCATTCGTCAGAATACGAGGCCCACCGAAGCCACCACGCTTCCACACCACTTAAACGAGTAACCATCCACCATTGTTCCTGAGACCTGACCCGCTTAAATCGGTCCTTTGCCTTCAACTCGTAAGAACACCCCAAATCTGGCGGGTTAGTGGCTGAACATCCACTATGAAGCGCAAACTGACCAGATCATGCCACGAGCTCAATTACCGGGCTGACGTTGACTTCCAGGTCATCGTCTGCAAACCACACTCTAAGCTCGGACCTTTACGAAGCACACAGTTTATACCATGATCAGGAGAACAGAACTTGCGTCAATCCATAGTCAGGGTCAAGAATAACGTAGCATTAACTAATGAGCTGAACATGAGGGGACCAATTTCGCATTGCTTACTCTAGCGGGCCATTAGACACAGAAGGATGATGCTGGTCTTCTGCAAGCTCGCTCCATCTGGAGGCCTGTCGCAATCTTCTCTCCTCTTTCTCGATACTCCGTACGTTGACCCAAGTGTAAAGCTTCTCGGGTTCATTTTCAGAAGAAGGTGTAAATGGATGTAACAGTCGCCAACGCAACCGTCGAAAAATCCAAGGTACAACATGCTTCAGTTGGTATGCGATGTGCTGTGTCGTACTCACGCCGAAAATGTAGTTTAACTCCTCCAATGAAATATAATTCAAGCCTCCTTCTTCTTTGCCCAGCGTTGCACCTGCTGTTTCAGGTACGAAGAAGAAGATTAGAAAGTAGGCCAAGATATTGAAGCCGACAAACACTCCTAGAAGACTGCTCTGGCCATTACCGTTGTAATTCGACAAGGCCGTTGTGAGTTCGGGAACGAAGAGAGTCAACAAGCCGGCTCCAAAAAGGTTGATGAATACAGCAAAGCTCATCCCTTGCTCTCTGTTCAACAGCGGGAAGATTTCACTGCTGTAAGCGAATGCTACCGGTCCTGTTCATTGTTGAGCGACATGATTAATACAGACGATGAGCAATCATACCTTGACCCCACGAATAGAAAAAGAAAAAGACGAATATGAAGAAAGCGATGACAGCCGATCTTGCACTTTGATCGTGTTTGATCAAGAAGGACAAGCTTGCCGCCAGCATGGACAAGGCCATTCCCGGATATGTCGCAAGTAACAAAAATCTCCGACCTCGCCTGTCAATGAAGTAGTAGACCGGGAAAGTGAACAAGAAGTTAGCAAGTCCTATTCCCCAACTCAACCACAAGGCTTCCATGGGATTGGTGTTGTTGTCAACCGCGCTGAAGAATGTGCTAGAGTAAAACGCAAGAACATTAACACCGCATAGTTGTTGTCCAATCATCACCGCAAAAGCAGCAAGTGTAGCTCGCCGAGTGCGTTTGTCTCGAAATAGTTGCCACAGTCTGGTGAAGTAGTTCGTCTTTCGTAGCTGGCGTTGAAACGGGTCCAAGTCGCTTTCGTCGACGTGTCTACTGATATAATGCCACGTCGACTTGACTCGATCAGGGAATCTTGGACGACGCCGATGGATTGCTTTATGTTCTTTTGCCTGCGCATTCTGATCCGTCTTTGTTGTGAAGTTGCTTCGTTGTATCTCACCCTCCACGTCCTTTTCTTTCCCTGGCAGCAGGGACACCTCTGCCTGGATTTGTGCATTGGCATAGTACAACTCTCTAGCTGCAAGGAGCGGCGATCCACGAAGTATCAATAGTGTCTTGTAAGCTTCTTGAAGACGTCCCTTTTTAAGCAAGAAGCGAGGAGACTCAGGGACAGTCCAGATCAGTGACAGCAAGCATAGTGTCGGTAGAGCCGCTGAGGCAAACTGAAATCTCCAAGCCAAGGGACCTATCTTTGCGACGATCAAATTCGCCGTGAAACCAAGAGTCAACCCAACTGTCACGAAGAGCTGCCAGTTCATCACCAAGGCTCCTCGAAGGTGAGGTGGTGAGATCTCAGCAGCCATGATAGGCACGACGGATGCCTTCGCTCCCATGCCTAAGCCTAGCAAAGCTCGACATGCCATTAGTTGATGCCAGCTATGTGAACAGCCGCAACCAACAACAGACGCGAGAATCAGCAAACCAGACACGAATATGGCTCCTCGTCGACCAAGCAACCATGACTGAAGTGGATCTGACAGCCAGCAGCCGAATACGCTGGCAGCTAGGTAGGTGATGGCGTTGACGCCGGAAAATATCCAGTTATTCTTGTCAGAGGTAAGTTTACCATGTTGATCTGCGAGTCCGAATTCAGTTGGCCAACTAAGATTCGCCCCGTTGCTTCCAGTCTGAGTCCATTCTTGAATGATAGCACCAAGGCAAAGAGTGGCGATGGTAACACGAAGAGGCTTCGGCTGATGCCAAAACCCCCGAAGTCGTTCTCTCTTCAAAATTGCATCCTCTTCGAGGGTGAGACCGGGTACTGTTTCCGGGGAGGAACCAAGAGGATCTCTTGCTACGCGGGCTGCTCGTTTCCAAAGGTTGACATCTGGAGCATCTGAGGATACTCGATATGCAAATTGTTTAGCATTTTCGTCAAGTTGGTCCAAGTCATCGACATGAGCAAGTGGATTATCGATTTCTCTAGCGGTATTGTTGTCCAAGTTGACATTTGATTGATAGAGATTGGCTCTCATATTGACGACTGGTATGAGTAAAACATGAAATCGTGCACTTGGTTGAACAAAGTGAAAGGTGGTGAGAAGTCGTAAACTACATTAAATGCATCGAAAAGGCATTTTTCACTCTAGAGTATTGGACACCACGCCGACCCGGAATACGAACGACACTCGAACGCAGGGCGTCATGAGGCGCAGTGGATGGACTCCCAGGCAGACTCCCTCGACGGCAACCCACCTGACTTTGGTATTGGCAAACAGTATATGGCGACATGACAAAAAGACATACGCTCTGTCCGTTTGGGCTTCCGACTGCTAATAGTTCAAATGATTGAGTTGATCACTTACGTGCAATGCAGCTTCTCCAATCCATCATGATCAATTCTCAGACCGAACCGTTCTTATCGGGAGCACGAAGCTGCGGCAATTGTGGCGTAAACGCTCATGCAGTGTTTGCCATAAATTCGAAGGAGAGAGCTGGGGTAGAATTTGGGTGTGGTGAACTGTCAGAATGATCGTCCCGCAAACGGTTTGCCCAGCGTGGCTGTGTGCGGAAATAGGCCCTAGAGTACCGTATCGTACTAGCCCGCCTCATTATCCTGTCGCTGTCGTCCAGGAATTAGATCGCCCCGCGTTCTGTTGACCGCAATACAGTATTCGTACGATTCTGTGAGTTGCAATGACCGCTGCCAAACCTGGCCGCCAATCAAGATCATGGCTCTTTGGAAGAAATAATCACGAGACATAACTACGACTACCTACCTATCTATTAAAGCCTGGTTTCTCCGCTCCACATCAACTGCGACCTCTTGAGTACGATACTCTAGTGGCTGAGCTTCGCCTTCCGTACTTCCCCGGATCCCAGTGCTTTCTCGTCTCCGCCTCGATCGCGACGATCGCGCATTAAACCTGTCACCTGTTCAGCAGCGCGGTCTACCCAGAAAGTAGGGTTGTTTTACGGGAGTTGTGCCCGAGGCGCTCTCCAGCCTTTTATCTAGAGCACATCCACATCGTCGCGGCGAGCGTTCTTGCAGATCCAACAGGCTTGATCCTAGGGCAGACCCGTTTCGCACTGCGTCAGGCTGAGAAAATATGGCCGCCGCTGGTGCATTGCAGACAGCCGCTACTGCCATAACTGTGGTTCAACTTGCATTTGACACGTATCATTTTATCAAAGAGGTAGTGAATGCTGGTGTTGAAGCACGCCTCTTGTGCCAGAAGACTTATCGCCTATATCGCTTGGTGAAAGCTGTAGAGGCTCGGGTTCACATTCGAGAACAGCTTCGAGGATCTCACCGTATTCCACCTGGAGAAGCCGAGATTGAAGACGTTGTCTGTGAGAATTTGGCAGCTGTACAGAAAGGCCTATTCAGCATCAATCGAAGGCTAAGAGGTCTAACGGATGATGCGCCGCTCGATTTGACAACAAAAGCTATTCGACACCTACGATTTACGCTGTCATCGGCAACGATCCATAGGCTAGAACGGGCAACAGAGACTAACATTCAAACCCTGTCGACTGCTCTCCACCTTCTACAACTTCTCGAGCATGCCGGCACCCAGAAGCGTATAGACCGACTTGAGAAATCAGTAAACCGAGCCGTCGCACATCTTAAGTCACTAACTCCCATGAGCGCCTCAACACTACCTCTTCCTCCATACACACCAACTGCGATGGATTTCGCAGGAACCTCAGCCGAGCCTGATGTGGATCAACTCGGCATCAAGGTACTTGAAAGAACCATAAAAGTTGCCAACACTGTTCGCTCAACATATGGGTCCATGTCAGAACCAGATAAAGCATCCCTTGCTGCAATGGATGCCGTTCTAAGCAGTGATGAGAGTGACATTGGAAGCGACGATGAAGAGCTTGATGCTGTCATCCCAAAATTGTTGGAACCGAATCAACGAACTACGACGACTCAGCCAGATCCAGACGACACCAGTCCAGCAGCGATTTATGGCACAATTGGAATGGGTCGGTATCCATCAAAGATGCTCTCGAAAGAAAAGCAGAAGTTTCAAGAACATGCAGCGAGAGAATTTGCCAAGGGGAATTATAGCACGACTGAAGAACACTTGCGCAATGCATTTGAACGCGGGATAATCCTTGAGGATCGCGGATACGAGGTATTTGTAAACAAGAGAGAACTCCAACAACGACTCTCAGACATTTACATGAAACAATGTAAATATGCAGAAGCTGTCAAGGAGCTACATGGCCTAATTCAAGGACTTGACCAGTCTGAAACTCCGGAGCTGATTCTGGAACGAGCGCTGTTGAACAAGACATTGGCGCAAGTACATCACAGCAGGTATCTCAGTAACAAAGAACGAGGAAATCGTGATAGAGCCGATGAGAACATCCATCTTGCCGAAATATATGCTATCGAGCAAAGTTTTACCGGTTTGGAAGAATTGTTAAAAGCAGGAAACTGTGTTATCACACGAAGATGCAGCGACTTTGTTGAAACTGTTCAACTCATCATTCGGATCTTGGAAGATCAAGGCAAGACGATTCAGGCTGAAGCATGGCGTGAAGAGTACCTTGGAGAGAGCAGTCATCCGACATCTCAGACTGGTGTTGATCCTGATTGGGAACATGTACTACCAAATGAATTGGAGACTCCTGGACGACCTCGTCTCATTAACGCCATCGTTTTCGATTTGCGAGAAGACTTTCAAACGGTATTGGCGGAGCTCATTGAAATTGGTGGAGACATCGACGAACGCTGCGAAGAAGACCTTACACCGATCATGCACGCCGCCGCATGCAAGCATGTATCTGGCTGCGGCTGTGAGAAGGCAATCGAAAAGTTGGTTTACCATGAAGCAGACATAAATGCTACCACGGGGCCACACAACGAGACAGCACTTCACCAAGCCGCGGCTGCAGGAAATGAACAAATGGTTGGCCTGCTGATTAGCAAAGAAGCCGACAAGGATGCGTCAGCACCACATACACCATTGCTGGTAGCAGTTAAGAACAATCAAGCGCTCATCGCGGACATTCTGCTCGAGCAAGGTGCAGATCCAAACTTGCTCAGCCCAGATCGGTGGAGTATGCTTCATCACGCCGTGAACAGCAATGCTTTCGATGTCCTCCTAACCCTACTTTCTTCCAAACACAAAGACAAGATCAACATCGAAGCAAAGTCCAGCAGCGGTGGCACCGCACTTCTCTTCGCCGCCGAGCGCGCATCAAAGCCGCAGAGCCACGCCCTCGCCGAGGCACTTCTACGCAAGAACGCCGACGCCAATGCAACCGACTCCTTCGGCAGGTCCGCACTCTACTTCGCCACCAACGGCCCCCGCAACGACGAGCGCGAAAGCCTCGTCCGCCTTTTGCTGCGGTACGGCGCCGACCCGTCCCTCACCCCGCCCAGGTTCCGCTCTCGTTTCGGCGAGTACATAGCGCTGCGGCAGGGCAACGCCGATCTCAGGAGGCGCGACGGCAGCATCAGTTCCGAGTCCAGCGGCAGAGATAGATCGCATAGAACGAGCTTCGGCGCGGGAGATTCGAATGTCAGTCGCAGGGATAGCGCAACTACAGTTAGCAGCGTAATGAGCGGCGGGACGCAGCTCACGGAGAATATGAGCGTCAGTCCTAGAAGCGGGTTGTTTGGATGGAAGTTGGGAAGGAAGAATACTAACAAGTAAGGCGTGGGTTGATTTGAGAGAAATGACCGATGAACACATTGAAGATTAGCACGGCGTTGATTGGAAAATGGATTGAGATACCTGGATAGCTGGCCACTTACGAAGTTCGAAGCCTTGAAATCTTCACTCAAGTATATGCCAAAAAAGTTCACATAGAGAATGAACGACAGCCAATGTCTATTGCCTTCGTGAATATTACATTTCTAGCTGGCTTAAAGCAAATATAGAAATTCTTGTGGTGCGCCTTTCGCCGCTTCCAAGCATCCATTGAACCTGCGCCTCAAACCAATCCTATTCGTTGATAAGAGTTGATCGTCTGAGGCGGCCATTCATCAAAGAGTTGGATAATTTCACCGGCTTGATCACCATATCTACTTCGGAAGCTTCTAGCAGCAGCAAGAAGAGGCTCATAGTCCTCTGTCATGCGTCTTGCTATAATACACACCCCTTGCATGCACTTAGCTCGAACATGGATTCTGAAACGCCTATTGAGAAGAAAGAAGAAGAACATTTCGATGATCAAACGGCGAATGACGGCAATCAAACGGAAAGAGACATACTTCACCATCATCTTTTTGGCCGACGCGGGCATCTACAGGCGCGGAGAACGATTGCACACTCATGGCAGCACCAAGCATTCCAAAACCCGAGTCATTTGCTATAGCATATCCCACTTTCCACCGCACATCTACTTCGGCTGATTCACGGCTTTCGGCCCGTCGAAATGGAAGACAAGTGGTTCATCTACTCTGACGGACCCGACACCTCTGGCAATGCGGTAGTGAACTTTCACCGTGGATGGACGGGAGACAAAGTTGCTCAGCTTGGAATAAAAGCTCTCGTGGGGAGTTGATGATGCATCAGAAGAATGGACGGGAGAAATTGTCGAACTCGTTATGGAGGGCGAAATGGATGGACTGCCCGCGGAGGACACGGTGGAGGAAATGACCAAGTTTGAGGTTCTAGAGGCATGTCAATGGGTCCTAGGTGTGCAACTTGTAGATGAGATTAAAGAGCCAAAGTCGTGGGAAGGACTGGCTCAGAGGCCGGCTTTTTCAAAACCAATTACGGAGACAAAGGAGGTCTATCGTGGAAGTAGCGTAACGCAAGAGACTCTAGATGACTTGGAACGTCTTCAAGGATCACACATAGAGTTAGCTCATAAAGTGGATATACTCCAGCTTTCGTAGTCGATTCTAATGGTTGAAATGTACTTATTTGCTACGTGAAGGTCAGCTACAAACTCGTGAGCTACATGTACAGTCCCAGCCAGCTTTCTCATGTTGCCGTTCGAATACACCCGGGAACGAAGATTGATTGGAATGTCATGAATAATATGTGCTCTATTCCCTATAGCTTGCTTCCACGGAGCCCACCGTCTTACCGTCGATCTCACAAGAGAATGTCATGAGTGCCGACTCTAGTTTAACGACAAGGTCATAATGAACATCAAAGCTAAGTCGACGTATCAGTAGGTGAAAGCGCCATTCGTGGTGGTTAGTACTTACTAAGGAATACCGCTCTTGTCTACCTTGCTTTTGAATTGCGCTCGATCGACGCCCCTGAAGTCTGACTTGAGAGTGCAGTTTGTCTTGATTGCTTCGCTCTTTGATTTATGCCGAGGAGCAGCTTTATCCTTCGATTCATACAGCGTTTCTTCGAAGATCAGATCATTGTCGGCAAAATCGCTGTCTAAGGATCGGAAGAAAGGAAATTTGATGACCTGGTCTCGCTGTAGGTCATCGTCTATACCAATATACCACGTAAATGAGTGGGCTCTGACGCTGCCGTCTCTTCTAGTAACTGTCTTTTCGCCACGGTCTAGATGTTCGTCAAAAATGCTCCAGGAAAGAACACCATAATGTTTAGTTGCTTTCGTCGACTCTACAACAGCTGCTTGAGGGAGTTTGCTCAGTGCGGCACCTCTGCGGTGAAATTGTTAGCGTTGTAGTGAAAGGATGGAGTTTAACCATACTTGACAATCGCCGACCAGGCATCGGATGGTTGTAGCACTTGAATTGACGGTTGAGCATTTTGGACTTGGGCTTTGAGATACTGGCTGCTTCCGAAGCCTCCGACGAGGAATATTCCCTGTGGTAGGTAAGCAAGGATGACATGAGAGGGTCGAGATATGTATTACAGTAACTCCCTTTTCTGGCCTTTGGATTCTCGTTTGGTTCACTTGATCATTGATCAGACGAATAACGTCAGTAATAAGAGGACGGAAGATTTCCTTCAAGTCATCTCTGTGTCCTGTTAGCTTGGCTGGGTGGAATGATCTCGCTTTAGCGGATCTACGAACCCAGTCACCCTCCAGACATCTCGCTCCAAACCACTTGAACGATCGTCTATCAAGTCTGCCATAGCAAAGTTGACCAGGTACTCCTCGTTCGATTTGCCACGGAAGGCCGGTTTAATTTCGCGGTCGAACTGGGTCAAGGCCCTGAACCAAGCCTTCAATTTCTTGATCCGGATAAACTCTTCGTCCCCAAGGAGATTTTTCACGGCCTCTTCAAACCGCTTGTTTAGGCCGAGACTTCCTGCCATACCACCAGTACCTGGCACTAACTCTTTTAGCTTTAAGCGAGGAGATATCTCTTCAACTTCGTACGAAATCAAGTCGACAGTGCCACCCCCGGCATCACAGGTGACAAACACATCCCCAACTTGAAGAGAAAACCCAAGGTCACGAAGAGTGTAGAGTGCTGCAGCTTCCGGTTCTTTGATTAGAGTCACAGGATATAATCCCGCAACTTTGGCTGCCTGGATTAGAAACTGTCAGACGTGACAATCGTGCAGCTTGAAGAAATGGTCTACCTGAAGAGTGCAAACTTTCGCTTTATCAGACCAAACAGCAGGAACTAAATTAATTATGAGCCTTTCCCCATACTTCGGACAAGGTAGGAATGACTTACCAGATAAAACGAACTGCTTCTGACACAATGCCATGTAATTCTTGGGAACTTGAGCAGAAATCTCTTTCAAGGCATGAGTGTACATCTCTTTGATAAAGTCTGCAGCAACTTTGATCGGATCCTTGGGCAGTTTCTTTAGCTCGGCCTTGACATTGCCAGTTGGAAGATACAAAGGTTTCTCCTGGGAGGGATCTAGCAAGAGCTTGACGCCGACAATATTGTCCGCAAGTACGTTCACAGCAGCTCCCCATGTGAATTTGTTATCACTGTAGTTAACGAGCGTCGGAATCTTTTGCGCATTATGGGTTTCGCCATTGATCCCTGCGAGGTAATTGAGATATGTCAGCTATCTTGTTCCAGCAGGAGAGCCTAAAGAGGCACTAAAATTGAAGCATTGCAGATTCTCTTACTACTGACCTGGCCAATTTACTACAGTCGCCACTTTAGGGTTGTTTTGGCCCGGAAAGCAGTATGCTATACCAGAGTAGGTTGTTCCGAAGTCGAGAGCAATGATGACCTTCTCTTCAGACTCGAAGGCGTCCGGGCCTTCATCCTCCAAGGAAACTACGAGATCCTTGACGTCGAATGTATTCATTCTGCCTTTGTTCGAGAGGACACTCTAGTTTTGAAGCTTCACAGGAGAGGTATATTAGTATGGGTGACGGTACTGAGAAACTTGGAGAATATCAAGCAAGATCCTCAAGCATAAGGGAGCGGCACAGAAGTCAAAATCGTAAAGCCATTTGTATTCCGGCGCTATCTTGAGAGCTAGGGAATGCTCTCGCTCTTGCTTCTATTTCCGTCACCTTGAAGTTCTTTTCTTTCGGTGGTGTTACGGTAGGCATCTGGCAAATGACTGTCGAGTAACAACAAGCAAAGCAAAACGTAAAATGTTGGATCGGCAGTATTGAGGTTATGGCCAGGGAGGTTCGAGACAAGGCATGAAACAGGTGCCTCGCCGAAATAACGAAACTGTTACGCCTGGTTCCTTGAGATCTAAATTGATTGGCTGCTAACACGCCTTCGGCAATGTGACTATTTGTACAGTTGTGTTAGATTGGGATTAAGGCCTGCAGGAGCTGTGGTATTGCGGCGTAGTCGTGAAGAAATGCGGCGTAGTCGTGAAGAAATGCGGCATAGTCGTGAAGAAATGCGGCGTAGTACGTGGGGTCTCCCCCAACTGAATATTGCTAGAAAACGAAGCAAAAGGCACCAGAATGCGTTCGACCCATTTGCTCATTTTACCCAGCTCTTGGATTCTTATTCATGCAAGGACACTCTGAACGCAGAACAATATTTGGCTTTCGATTTTGCAGGATTGTGAACCCGTTAGCCCCAATGGCAGATCATGAGCACTCAACGCCGGCCGACGGGTGTAATGATGAAAAGCCAAATTCGGAAGGTTCCGGTCTGGAAATGTTTTGGAAGTTGATTCACGATGGATTTGCCGAAGTAATCAAGAAACTTGAAGGTTTGCCCTCGAAGACAGCGGAGGCGATGGCAGAGCTAAACCGATCTGCTGGGGTGAGCGTGCTCTCGGAGACAAAGAATCATGAGCTTGAAGACGAGCGCAGACAAGAACGCATGAGCCATCAGGAAGTGGATATTCAGGATCAAAAGACGACAATAGAGCAGCTAAAGAAAGAGCTGAACGATAAGACGAAGGAGATTGCTAAGTTGCAGCAGAAGGCGGTCCAGCTTCGTGGAATGGTTATCGGTTGCGCAGGTACTCAGGAAGTCACCGACTCAGAGATTATCTGGGTGTTTTCAGACCTACGACAGAGTGTACAACAGCTTGCTTCAAGCTCAGTCTTTGACTTCACAACCATACCTTCGTCTCAGGGCATTGAAGTCAGCAATCAGCAAATGAGACACTTCTACTCAGTTTGCGGCAACCATAACCCCAGGAATATAGTGAACCGACTAAAAGCAGAGATATTCCACATTATTTACAAGAAGGTCCTAAGCCGAACGTACTTTGGTCTTAAACGAGACGCTAAGGACCCCGAATCGGCCAACGAGTTCTGGGAAACGGAAAAATGGCTTACACACTTCGAAGCGTTATTAGATTCGTTTGGAGGTTAATTCGATCTCTCCTACCTCGCGCTCAAAAACTGACGTTATTCGCAGTAAGTCGTAATCTTATTACGGAATGGCGAAACCGTACGCTGGATTGCATCGATCAGTTGAACCTTCCAGAGAAATATAGCCATTTCGTCGTGACTACGATATCCGACTTCTTGGAGCCACTTGTATACGAGAAAGCTACACAGAGTCAACGAGAGGCAGTATACGGCAGGGTTGTAGAAGTCTGTGAAAAAGCCGTTAAGCTAAAGAAAATGATGCAGCGATCCAAGGAGGGGTACGCTGTCACGACTTTTGATACCAAGGGTACTTTGTACTCTAATGTACAGTCTGTTGCGGATTCAATCTGTGTCGAGGACGGGGCTGCTTCTGAAGCGAGTGATGAGATCGCCTATTTACTGTTTGGTGGCCTAGACAAAAATCCCCAAAGAGCAGGAGCAGAAAAGCAGTCTCTCGCTAAGGCTGAAGTGGTCCTCAAAAAGCGAAGATAGTGGTAGTGCGACGGGTAGACGGGTATTAGAACGCAGGCTTGAGAAGATTTGAGGAAGTTTTGGTTTTGTAGCGACCTTGTACAATAAGGAGAGGAGACAATAGAGTAAACGTGACTTCAACATCGAGGAAGAAGCATTGGTCATCAAGGAACAGCCCTGCGGTGGGTCTATTACTGTGAAGAGGATGGCATACCAAGCTCATCTCTAGAATCTGATGCGACACTACAATGCCAATATCTCCGAAGCTCAAGGCGTATGCGAAGACCGCAACGTAATTCTGCGCGCTGTGATTAATCAATCCCGCTTCGGGAACAAACCGTACACCTGACTGCGGCTCACGAGGCTGGATCTGGAGAAATTCTTTTCTGATATGATTGAGAGCCTCACAGGCTCCAATTTCATTGACTCAGATGGTAGCATCGCGGTTTCAGCCACCTTCTGTAGTCGAACATGGAATGCATCGCCTTCTTATGTTACTGTCCGACAAAAGGTTTGGGGTTTAATTGGCAATGGGATGATGTCAGGGTGTATAAGGTACGTACTATTTGAACGGTTCGACATACAGTATATTAACACACGCACAAGGTTTCGCGCTCTTAGTGTTCGCGAATGTTCTTGGGCTCGTTTAAAGTTGATCGTACCGATGGATATTCTGGCCTCGCACCGAGGGAATCGAAGGTTCTACGATCAGGTCAAGAGACGGGGATCTGTGATTGTGATTTTCAGTCGGGTTGTTGAATGTTGAAGTCATGATGAGACGTGGCCCTGCCCAAACAGTAGCAACATGGAGTGGAGAAGACAGGCAACAACAAAGCAGCCATCGACCGATAAGCACGTGAGTAAGAATGATCGACGTGAGGTTTCCCAACGGCCGCGAACCAATGGAAAATGGAGCCGAGGCAGAGTGTGAAGGTAGACTCACATGGGAAAGCTGCCTTGATGCCTGACATCACACCAACACAGCGGCGATTGGGACGAGTCGGATCATTTTTGGCCCATTTGGCTCAGGTCGGATCGGGCCCTTGCAGTGAAGCGCCGTCATATGGCGCAGGGATCGTTCGTAGCTGTGGCGGGGCCAGAAGCAGCACACTGCTCAACTTTTTTTGTCGGTTGTTTGTTGCTCTGCTGCATCTATCAATCGGCACGAGTAAAGCGGTGGTTCACCAGCGGGAAGAAGAACCGGAAGAAAGAGATCATCAGGGCAATTTATCCGCGTTGTATTTTCAAACTGTATTTTTGTCGTTAGGTACTTACTCCGTACTTTCGCCAGCCATGATACCTAAGTAGCTTGCTGCGACTTTTCGCTTGGGGAACGTTGAGTTCAACAAAACCTCTGGGCATTCCACCCACACAGACGCGCACTGTGCCGGTCGTTCGAGCGTTGTGAGCTTGTGAGACCACCCATCGACACCCTTTCGGCCGCTACATTCCCTCCGTTGGGTATTTTTGCTTGCCAATGCCTGCCATTGCCGCGCTCTGACCTCAACCATTAGCCTGGTCCGTCATATCTTTAAAAACACACCGCCTCCTCCACCCGACCTTGTCTCCCTTAAAGCACCACTCTACTTCCTTACGCATTTGACGGCATCACTGGTGAAGCTGTCTGCATACTCCTCTCACACAATGCCTTCTCACCAACCCGCAGCGGGCGAGCTCGCCGTTGACCCTCAGTATCTGAGCTCCCAGCCGTCGAGCATGGCGTCCAAATCGGAACCAAACCGAAACCCGAAATACAATCCTTCCGCACCTCACATAACCGATCTGCCTATGACCCGGGAGAACTGGTATCAGCACATCAATTGGCTGAACTGCACATTCATCTTCGGTATCCCTATCATCGGCTGCATTGCTGCCATCTGGACGCCTCTGCAGCTCAAGACAGCCGTCTGGGCAGTTGTCTACTACTTCTGCACCGGTTTTGGTATCACTGCTGGCTACCATCGGTTGTGGGCACACAAGAGTTATTCGGCCACTCGACCACTTGAACTCTTTCTGGCCTTGTGCGGTGCCGGCTCCGTAGAAGGATCCATCCGCTGGTGGAGCCGTGATCACCGCGCTCACCATCGCTATACCGACACCACCAAGGACCCGTACAGCGTCCGTAAGGGCCTGCTATATTCCCATCTTGGCTGGATGGTCATGAAGCAGAATCCCAAGCGTATCGGTCGTACTGACATTTCCGATCTCAATGAGAATCCCATTGTTGTCTGGCAACACAAGAATTGTGAGTAGCTCTCACATATTTCTAACGAGAACCATTTGCTAATTAGGATCTAGATGTCTCAATTGTCCTGGTCATGGCCCTGATTTTTCCTTCGTGCGTTGCTGGCATCTTCTGGAAAGACTGGGTAGGTGGCTTGGTGTATTCTGGCATCCTTCGTGTCTTCTTCGTCCAACAAGCCACCTTCTGTGTCAACAGTCTTGCTCACTGGCTCGGTGACCAACCTTTCGACGACCGCAACTCTCCTCGCGACCATGTCATCACCGCTCTGGTCACTCTCGGTGAAGGATACCACAACTTCCACCACGAATTTCCCTCAGACTTCCGCAACGCAATTGAGTGGTGGCAGTACGACCCAACCAAGTGGTTCATCTGGACAATGAAGAAAGTCGGCCTCGCCTACGACCTCAAGCAGTTCCGAGCCAACGAGATCGAAAAGGGTCGCGTTCAGCAGCTACAAAAGAAGTTGGACAAGAAGCGAGCCACGCTTGACTGGGGTATTCCGCTCGAGCAGCTTCCGGTTATGGAATGGGACGACTATGTCGAACAGGCCGAGAACGGCCGAAGTCTCATCGCTGTTGCTGGTGTTGTCCACGACGTCTCCGCCTTCATCAAGGACCATCCAGGTGGTAAAGCTATGATCAGCTCTGGCATCGGCAAGGACGCCACCGCCATGTTCAACGGAGGTGTGTACTACCACTCCAATGCTGCCCACAACTTGCTCTCGACGATGAGGGTCGGTGTTATTCGCGGAGGTATGGAGGTCGAGATCTGGAAGCGTGCCCAAGAAGGCAGCAAGGATGGCCAGTACTACAAGGACGAGTCTGGCAACAGGATTATTCGGGCTGACCAACAAGTGACGAAGTTGCAAGAGCCGACCACAAGCGCTGGAGCGGCATGAATCGAACGATAAACTTCTTGTTCATAGCGGTGGAGCATTGGCGTTGGTCGGCACAATTGGACTTCACACTCCTCTTCTGGGTTGGCTCATGGAAATTACAGCGATATGAGAACGCTTGGTGATACCAAAATTGAAGTCCCCAATAGACTATCATTGACAATTTACGAGAATAAAAGATTTTCGAGCTTGCTATTTTTTTTCTATTTTCTTTGCCATGTAGCAAATGGTAGCTGCCTTACCAGAATTTGACTCTGCCTTTCAACATCAACTTCGTAAACCCATTTCTCCACTCTCAACCACCCTGACAAACCTAGAGAATCGCTCTTGTACGCGATTGACAGAATGGACTTTGAAGCGGATGCTTCACAGGAACCACCGGTTAAGCGCTGCCGTATAGCATCTCAATTTAAGGAGCCAGGGTTTACAGAGGATTCTCACGAAAGTACCAACACCGACAAAGCTCTACGATCACTTACACGTGACATCTCTCCTCCATTACGTTCAAAGTCCAAAGATATCAGTCATTCTCAAAGCTCAGATAGAATACCACTTCCAAGCAGCAGTAAGAGCAAGCCAGTCAATCGCGACAGTAGTCCAGATCGTGGCGAGGACCAGTGTTCAAGCGAACTGAGCGATGATATTGACATCGGAACGGAGAACCATGCAAACATTCAAGAAAGATCACAAAAACTGCTTGAAGCTTCTTTCACGACTGCTCTCCAAGGAAAACTGGAATCAAATGATTTGTTAGAGCCGAACAACAGTTATGTCAGAACTATCGAATCTCCATTTCGATTGACGAAGATCAGAGATCTCCCTGATGAAGATAACGTCGATACAATCACCGTATATGACATTTTAAAGGATCCAATGATTAAAGAGTGTTGGCAATTCAACTATTTATTCGATATTCACTTCATTATGGAAGCTCTTGACCCCGATGTTGCCAGCATGGTCAACATCAAGATTGTCCACGGATTCTGGAAAGCTGATGATGGGAGAAGACTGCGGCTTCAGCAGCAGGCACAAAAATACCCAAATGTTGAATTAATATCTGCGCACATACCGGAACCATTTGGTACGCATCACACGAAAATGATGATCATGTTCCGCCATGACGACGCAGCCCAAGTCGTCATTCATACTGCCAACATGATTCCACAGGACTGGGCGAATCTTACTCAGGGTGTTTGGCAGTCACCACTTCTTCCGCTTCGAAACGTCATGACTGTAGCCGACAGCACTTTGGATAGTAGAGCTCTCTCCGAGATGGAATCAGACTCGATAATTGGGTCCGGCGGTCGCTTCAAGACAGACCTTATGCGATATTTGCAAGCGTACGAGCGTCGTACACGCAGGCTGGTGGAAGAACTCGACAAGTATGACTTCAACTCCATCCGAGCCGCTTTTATCTCCAGCGTCCCATCTCACGTCCACGACACACCAACAAGCAACAAGCACACCGAATTCGGCTGGCCAGGACTACGACAGATCCTAAGCACCATCTCCGCACCCACGTCTGCAAACCCCGCCGACCAACCGGGCTTCGTAGTCGCGCAAGTCTCCAGCATCGCCACGCTCTCCGAATCCTGGCAGAACACCTTCACCTCCGTGCTACGCAGCGCCGCACCCTCCGCCACTCCGCCGCGCCCGCCAAAAGCCCACATCGTGTTCCCCACGGCGCGCGACATCCGCGCCAGCCTGGACGGCTACGCGTCGGGCACCAGCATCCACGCGAAGCTGGCGCTGGCCACGCCCGCGCACCAAAAGCAGCTCGCGCGCATGCGCCCGCTGCTGCGGCGCTGGTCCTCCGCCGGCGTGTCGCCCGCGCCTGCCGCCGCGCTGTCGGAGCCGGAGCTGCCACAGCCGCCGCGGACCGCGCGCCGCGCCCGCGCCGCTCCGCACATCAAGACCTACGTGCGGTTTGCGGACGCGCGCGGCCGCCGCGTCGTGTGGGCTGCGCTGACCAGCGCGAACCTCAGCACGCAGGCGTGGGGGAGCGTGGGCGCATCCGGCGGCGGCGGCGGCAGCACCGCGTCGTCGGCGGCAGGCCCAAACGTGCGCGTCGCGAGCTACGAGGCTGGCGTGGTGGTGTGGCCCGCGCTGTTTGGCAGGCAAGGCGAGCGCGTTGCCATGGTGCCTGTTTTTGGGCGTGATGTGCCTACAGCCGAGGATGGGCGCGCGGCGAGGGAGGCCGGGTGCGCAGCTGTTGTGGGCTTGCGTGCCCCGTATGATTTGCCGCTCGTGCCGTATGGCCCTGACACTCTTCCGTGGTGTGGTGCCGCCTCCCACAGCGAGCCGGATTGGATGGGCAGGGTTTGGGGTGATGGAGAGCCTGCCGCTGTTGCCGGGAAGAGGATGCCTGGAGATAGGATGATGCGGGATGAGGATGATTAGTTATGAGAGCGGCTGATGCGGTGGCATGCTAGTGATGATCAAGATCATCCATATTTGATAAGCAGAGAGTAAAGAGGAGCAAAATGCACAGCTGTACTTGCTCGTAATCCTGGCTGATACTCTCTTCCGGGACTCCCCAAAGAAATTCATAGCTCTTGGGCTGGTAAATATCACAGCGAACCAGATGGTGTCTAGATTTAAACAGTCTACACTACAACTGCACATATGTACTTTCTTTCATTCATTCAGCTACGATTGTAAAGTTACGTTCAGTCCGCGCATAGCCGCGTTGCTATAAATCTTCATCTCAAAGCAACATATGCCCTTCTGACGAGCACCTCACATGTGACGAGCTCTATTTAGTGCCATACTTGGCCTTGAGCTCGTTAAACTTCTCAACGTACTTCTTCTCCGCCTCTTCCTGCGTGACGTTCTTTGATAAGGTCTCCTGCCATTTGTTGTACTTGGCCTTGCCCTGAATTTACAAGTATCTTGTTAGCGGCACACTTCTCTTCTCTTCAGCAACTTGATTCGACAAGAAATTTGGCTGTTCGCTAAGAGGCATTCTTCGCGTGGACGGAGGATGTTATAGCGCCACTGAGTATCCATGAACGCTCACCTTGAAGTCAAAAGTGCCAGGCTTGGGAACCTTGGTGATGTCTTCGCCACGAGCGATCTTGTTTAGAGCATACAACTATTTATTAATATGTCAATAGACTGACTCCTTTGTTCTCGCCTTTTCATCAGGAGGATCGGATTAGGCGGTGAGAGCTACGGCTTACCTCGAGCATGTCGTCTTGGGAAGCATTCTTCAGGTCACCGGCACCTTTGTAAGCGTCTTCAAACTCTGTGCCGACCATGGTGACGATTTCAAGATGGTAACGTTAAGCTACGAGAGAATAATCGGTGGGTGTTTTGTGGTTGAGTAGTTGTTGTATACGTGTCGGTCGATCAACATGTGCCTGCTAAGCCGTAATTCAACCTCAACGTTCGGCGTGACGCAATGTGGGGCATCGCCCGAGCCGAAATGTCTGCAACCAGGGGAATTTGCATCTGAACCCGGAACCCAAGTAAGTTTGACTTCTTCTGCTGCAAGATCCTGCTCAGTTGCGGGCAAAGTCGGATTGTCCATTGTGGCTTTCGACGAGAAGCATAGCATTCGAAACGACTGCTACTGGCCAAACTCTCTCTCTTCGGCATATCGTATGGTCCAGCCTCATATAACCCAGAGGAATAGCCACCATTTGCTCCTGGAGATAATTTTTGTGATCTACTATCCTCACAGTACGATATTCTGCATGCATGTCATCAGAGATGGAACTTAGTGACCCAACTTACATGGAAGGCTGCGAAGGAAATTGCTTGATTGGCTGCAAGCATCGCATCTTTACGCCGAACAACCGATGGCGATATCGCATCAACGCCTTTGTCATCATTATTAGCTCGGTCTTTGCATCTTTTTACTTTAAATGTTCGTCACTATCTCCTCTGAACTCCTCATCTCTTCCATTCAATTCTCACCGCACTTCTCACATTCTCACAATGGCTTCTGAACAACACCAAACCAACTTCGATAGCAAGCTTTCTGCCCAGAATGCTCTGCAATCCGACTTTGAAGAAACAGAAAGCATGAATTCAGACGAACGCTATTTGGTAAGGTCGCACGCGACAATTCGACCACATCGTCAACCTTGAAGAATGAGCTCCTTGTCTCTATGCGTGCAAAGATAGAAGCCGAGACAGGCAGGTATGTACAGCCTCGGTCGAAACAGGGCTAAACAATGGTTCGCCACATTGCGACTGTGTTGAAGCTTTTGTGGACTCATGGCACGCGGGTGCCCCGGTAGCCTTACTCCGTTACATTCAGGCCGTATGGTAGGTTGAAGGTCTGAAGGAGCTGGTGAAAGGGCTGAGATCATACCGCTGAACTTGATCGCTATCATGAGCGCGTAAGAAGAGCCTATGAGAGATTTCTTTTCCTGTTCCCACTTTAACCCCGTCTATGTTTTGACGGAATGGGAATGAGGATTGCTAACGGTTCTTCTTTCTTGAAGCAAGCGTTAGGTTATAAGCAAGTAGGTAAACTTTCGAGGTCGTTGTTAACTTCAGCTGATATTCGGAGACCCTTCATCGGCAATGGAAGCTCTTTGAAAGCTTCGCGGCGAGCTTCGGTAAGGAATGTCTTGAGATGCTTCTATCCTTGACTAATAAAAATAGCTGCCCTTTACGTCGTCGGCGGCGTTCGAGTTACCTTTTCGATTGGCATTGGTGCAGGCGGTCCGGCGGCATATTGGTACGTTTGTCTTCCATCCTTCTGGAATATATCGCTAATGCAAACTAGGTCGAGTTATATAGTCACCTTCATCTTCGTCCTCATCACGGCTGGTGTGTTGGCTGAGATTTGTTCTGCCCTTCCAGCAGCCGGTTCAATCTACTTCTGGGCTGCCGAAGCAGGCGGTCCTCGATACGGTCGTCTTTTCGGCTTCATAGTGGCTTGGTGGAGTACCACTGCATGGACAACATTTGTGGCGTCAAACTGTCAGGCTGCTGCCAACTACTTATTATCCGAAATCACCATCTTTAACCTGTCCTTTCCGACGGATACCAGCGATATCAAATTCCGAGCTGTCCAATGGATCGTTGCCGAGGCATTCTTGTTCATCTCAATTGGGATGAATTACCTTAATCCGAAAGTCTACAAGACCATCTTTCGTGTGGCAACAGGAGTGATATTGCTCGACTTCATTCTGAACATCATTTGGCTACCCATTGGAGTATCCAAGACATATGGCTTTCAATCTGCGATGTTCGTCTTCACACAAACATATAATGAAACCGGTGCCTCTGGCCCTTGGAACTGGATGCTTTCATATTTTGTCACTGCCGGTATTCTCGTAGGATTTGAGGCTCCTGGACATATCAGTGAGGAGACGATGAATGCTAGCATCACTGCTGCTCGTGGTATTTTCTCGTCTACAGTTGCGTCAGGATTAATTGGATTCCCACTGGTTATCCTGTTTCTATTCTGTACGCCGAATTTGGACACCTTGTACGCCTTGGATGCTCCTCAACCATTCGTTGGCCTGTATGCGATGACATTGGGTAAGGGAGGGCAAGTGGTAATGGTGATTGTGTGCATCATCGGACTGTTATTCGTATGCAAACTATTGCCTGTTCGCTTAATATACCACTGACACCCGTGAACAGAATACTACTGTCTCTGGCGTTGCCAGTTCTCGTCTGATCTGGGCTGTCGCTCGAGATGGCGTACTGCCATTCTCAGGCTGGATCTCCGCTGTCTCAGATAATAAGGAGCCTCACAACGCAATCACCGTCATGTTTGTCGTTGCAGCACTACTGCTCTGTACGATCCTACCTTCACCTGTAGCATTTACGTCGCTGGTCAGTGCCGCCGCTGTACCGACAATTACCGCCTACGCTCTTATCTGTTTCGGCCGATGCTTCCTCACAGCTGGCAAATTCAGACATGCAGCTTGGTCTCTAGGGAAATGGTCTCGTCCATTGACCTTTATTGCACTCATTTGGAACCTTTATCTAGCTGCCGTACTATTCTCACCAATTGAGTTTCCTGTCACTGCGCAGACTTTCAATTGTACGTACAATTCCTTTCACTTTTTTGAACTAGATAAGCTCTGGCGAGCTATGGCTTGGAAGAAATTCATAGGCTCTGTGGCTTACAGACTCATATAGACTCTCCAGTCATCTTCGGCGGCATCACCATTCTTGGTTTCCTTTCGTGGTTGTTCACGCCGGAAGACAAGTGGCTGCCTGCAGCAAGACTCGGTAAAGTGCATGAATTCGTTGAAGATTAGCAGCATAGTGTGTTGCCGTATGAGAAAAGATCGCCGTGGATTAGAAGGTGGCGACTCAGTTGCTCATCGTACATTGTGGTAGGAAGAAATTGATTTAGAAGTATAAGTAGCTACTCACCTCTCTTAATGCAATACTGCCATGTCGTTCCTACGCATCCATCTTATCCACTGTCCGACTCCTGTGTTCCGCTTGAACTCTCATTGGGAGCCACCCTGCAACCCTCCTTCAGTGCATTCAGCGCCTCTCGTGCAGTTTCGACGGCGTCATGAGAACTCAAAAATTCCATATAATCCATCAAATACTTAATATCCTCGGCACCACCACCCACGACTCTACTCGCTTCCCTCACTCTCGCCACTCTTGGTCTTCTTATCTTTTCATAAACAGCCAACCTCTCCTCCACGTCCACAACGCTTACATCACCCGGAAATAGCATCGCCAATGTAACTGCGTCCTCGATGGCCATGCCAGCACCTGAAAACCCGAATGGTAGAACCGCGTGACATGCGTCTCCAAGCAATACTACGCGCCCTGCACTCCACCGTGGAAGGTCATCCAGGTCGAGTAGCTTCCAGACGCGCAGGCCCGCTGGATCTGCGAGTTCGAGGAGACGCCGTGAGACGTCGTCGAACTCTGCGTAGATGGAGAGCGTCGCAGATTGCGAGATCGGCTGGTTGTAGGCTACGGCGGAGAGCATCAGCGTTGATCACACTTAAGGCGGATGTAGAAAGGGGAATAGAACGATCTTACCAATTGCGTCGGCATTGCCGCTGTCGCCACCTGATGTCTCCTTGCTGGAGAGCTCGACTGGGTGCGTACAGTTGAAGTTGTACTGCCGGCCGTAGTCGACTGCGTACACGATGATCCGCTTGCCCTCGCCTTTCCATGAGTACATGCGGAAAGCGTTGTTTATGCCGCGTGAAGCAACAGGATCGTCGGCAACCGTCTTCTTTGGGATTGTGAAGCGTATGCAGCCTTGACCGGTAGAGGCTTTGGGGTAATACTTGCTGCTGTTGACGATGTGTGGTCGGATGCTGGACTGCGAACGATAAGCGACATGAGCTACTGTTGTTCATAGTATAAATTATTAGAATGCTTACATGGATACCGTCAGCGGCTATTATCAAGTCCGCAGATGCGGTCGTTCCGTCTTCAAATCCGAGAGTGCCTTTGAAAACATCTACAGAAGTCACTTTGACACCAGTCTTAATAAGTGCTCCACTCTCTACAGCTGCATCGAGTAATTGCTGTTGAAGGGAAGGCTAAACTTTGTAAGCCACAAACTTCTGAGATGCTTTGTGATCTGTATCATACTCTGTATGCGAAGACGCTCGCTGCCTTTTTCGCCTTCTCCGGGTCAGCATTCTCTTTAATCTCTCCCACTACCGTTCCATCATAAGTCATCATCCGCCCTGGATTAGCTGTTACAGCACCGCCAGCTACTGTATCGATACCGAGGAACTTCAGACATAGATCAGAGTTGGGCATGATGCGAAACGCGAACCCAACGCCATCCAGACAGTTCTCTAATCTTTCATATAGCGTGACATTGTGCCCGTTTCTCGCCAGACCAATTGCTGCGGCTGGTCCTCCAACACCTCCACCCACTATTGCGATGTTCAGAGGCATTGCTTATATTCCAGGACTGTAAGGAAGTCGCGTTGATTGCATTGCGACGCGATGCTCTACTACGGCGACAAGAGACAACCAAATGGCGACAGGTTAAACACAACTTCAGAATCGAGAAAGGGTAAAGTTGAGAGTGCAAATTCAGAGCGAAATTAGCCAGAAACGTATCCATGCTGAATATTATATGTCTCTTTTCAGTCGGCAATCTACCTGTCAGCTAACCACGAATAGTACGACGTAGTTGGGGCATCGTCATTTACTGCTTGTCGAACTCGGAATTCGGCCCCCAACACGACCACGAATTGGTCCAGCTGAGATGTTCCCCCGCGTGGCGCGCAAACCAATGTGCCGAGAAAAGCGGTGGACACCTACGGAGTACTTTGACTTCATGCAACTTAGACTCTGCGCACACATCGAAGTTTCCCTAGTTCTGAATAAGTCGTATGCAATGGCCACCCCTGAATGGGCTGAAAACCCTACTACAGAGTTCTACCCCGAGCTGCCCACGCAGATGAAGAGCCGCTGCTTCTTGTATCACCAAGGTTAGCCTAAAGTGAGCTACGATGAGGCTTATCAACACCAACACGCTTCTATTTGAGGACTTTATAGGGCAGGATATACCTGCGTACGCAATTCTTTCGCACACTTGGGGGCCAGAAGAGGTCACTTTCCAGGCAATGGTTGATCCGTCTAGTCGCTCTTTGAAAGGATACAAGAAAATTGAGATGACTTGTCGACTAGCAAAAGCGGCGGGTTTAAGTTATGCTTGGATCGACACATGCTGTATCGACAAATCCAGTAGCGCCGAGCTGACCGAAGCAGTCAACGCCATGTTTCGTTGGTACAAGAGATCCGCGATATGCTATGTATATCTCGAAGATCTCCACGCCGATGAGCCATGGCTGGAGTTCCAAAAATGTCGTTGGCTAACCCGCGGATGGACACTGCAAGAGCTTATTGCTCCGGCTATAGTACACTTTTACGATGGCATGTGGAACTTTCGGACAACCAAAAGTGATTCGATCAATAATATCTCCGCAATAACGGGAGTGAGCCAAAGTATCCTCCGACATATAGTACCTTTAAGGAGTGTTTCAGTTGCTCAGAGAATGTCCTGGAGTGCAGCACGTCAGACAACACGCATTGAAGACAGGGCGTACTGCCTCTTCGGCATTTTCAACGTCAACATGCCGTTATTGTATGGAGAAGAAGAGAGAGCCTTCATACGACTCCAAGTGGAAATCATGCGACAAGGACTGGATTTCAGCATTTTTGCTTGGAAGATACCATTATCGCCTGAAACCCAGCATAAGCCCGAAACGGCTTTGTACAGCGGCGTCTTAGCACAATCGCCAGCCTGGTTCTACGATAGCGGGCGATTAAATTCACTCTGGCAACAAATGGCGAACGAGTTTGGTGTTGAAAACCAAGGAATCAAGCTTGACGCTCGGTTTTTGTTCGAAAAACATCCTAAAAAGCGCGGGACGTTGTGTGTTCTGCCTGTATCTTCATCGACCGATGACTACAGCATTGGTGTGGCTTTACGGCATGTCGGCCAGACTGTTTTTGTTAGATCCAAGCCACACGAATTCTTTAAGCTGGATATGTCATGTTGGTCTATGACTTGGCCTCACGTCAAACGGTATCTGCTACCACAACTACCAGAAATTGAGCTAGGCGACCCACCGCCATCAGTGCGTGGACGGGAATTGATTCTCGAATACCGCAAACATGCCATTGACTTCATTTTCCCAGAGCAAATGACTATCCGAGAGGATGTTGTCTGGCCAATATCTATTTGGGACAGCGAGGATCAAGCCTTTTTCCTCCCTCAAGATCCTAGTTCGGATGGTGCCGCTGCCACCCTCGGAATCCGAGGTGCTTTTAGCGGTTCTATTCGTGGAAAGCCCTTTCTAAAGGAGGTCGACTGCTTCATTTTTGCTCTAGGTTGGGGCCGTGCTGAAGATATAATTCCACAGTTCACATTGCTTGATCCTTCGCAAATAGGTACCAGTTCGATAAACGAGATATACTGTCAATTCGGTCTCTACGACTACCGCAGCTCCCTCCCGGTGAAACAAGCACTTCGGTCTTGTGGTATTTTGCAAAAGTCATACGTCGCCTATGATATAGGCGATTTAAATCACACTCTGCTTATATGGTGCATTGCGAAGAAAGTTACGGAGAGCTTGCTTTGTCAGAGTTCGTTTTGGAGGCTTGAAATGTTGTGGAGAATCGTTCCGAGTTGTGAGCTACCTGACATTTTTGAGAATGGATTCAAATAATTAAGGCAGCTTAGAGCTGCTACCACCCGGTAGCATAATACATGTGTCGGTTCCACGGTTGATACCTTTCGATTTTGGAGGGAAGACAGAGAATCTTCACGCCAAGTAACATTGCTTTTATGTACATCCTCTTTATCCAGATAAGGTCAGCATGCTAATTTCTTTATGCTGCACGTTATCAAAAACTTTGAGCCATATTCTCTCTTATGGAACCTTCATACTGTAGTAGCAATTGCTTGGTGGTCAATGTTGGATCCAAATAATTACGTTTTACGCGTTTCCGTGCAGAGAGAAGTGCTGTGGGTTTGGTGACCAAAAGCTGAGATTTTTCTTCCTATCTTGAGCGTGGAGGTCCAGATCATAATTTCTATACAAGAGCAGGATAAGAGGAGTGGGAGAGATGCCAAACCATCGCACAGTAGCGATATGCCAACGCCGTGGATCCTTTTCGTCCATCATGAGTATCGAAAAATTGGAACACACTTCACCATATGCCATCACAGCGCCGCAATCCAGTTGTCCATGCCACTCCCTCATTTCGTACTCTCACTCCGACCATCTCTCGGCACAGTCACCTTCTTCAGCTCCCTCCTCATCTCCGCAACGACACCCGCGACGTACACGATCGCAACGCCAATGCCAAACGTCGCCGCAACATTCTTCGCCCATCTCCTCCACTGCCGCCTGAGCTCTCTGCGCCCATGCTCACGGCTCCATGCCTTAGATCCCTTCGCGACGTCACCTCCGCTGCCGGAGAACACGCGCTCAACGCGTCGCGGCTTGCGCCGATAGCCCCACGCCGGCTCGTCGCCGTGGCGGTTGTGGTGATGCTTGTTGGCGCGGTGGTGCGGCGGCGGCACGTCGGCGTTCGCATCGTCCGCCGCGTTGTAGTTGACGAAGCCCGTCGGGCTCGCGAAATCGCCGGTCGGCACGTGGCCCACTCCTCCGCCAACCGTCTTGTCGACTTGGTTGATGAGCCCTTCGATGGATTTCGTGGCTTTAAGTTTCCTTACCTCTGTTGTTGGTGGCGCACCACCAGTGCGTCGCAGGATCAGAAGGCTGTTGGAGTAGCTTACTAGAACAAAGCCTTGGTTCTTGAGTGATTGGAGGTGCGGAAGGAACTTTGCAGGATGGGTGAGTTGTGATAGAGCGACAGTGAGTGGGACGGGAGCCTCTGTGCTTGTAGAAGATGCAGAAACAGTTGCGCGAGTGACAGTTGAAGTAGTATGGTCATAGGCAAGGATGACAAAATACGTAGATGTGGCTTTAGGAGACTCTTTAGCGTGTGAGACAGTCGATTCTGCGGGTACTCTTTCAGCCTTGGGTGGAGCTGATTGAGATTCGGCTGCCGGTTTGGCAGCAGATGTTGCCGGCGCCGGCGGTGGAGCTGGTTCTGGGCTGACCTTCGCCTCAGTAGTCACTGCTGCAGGACTCTCGACGGGCGACTCTGAGACAACTTCGTCGCTCTTAGGTGCAATTGCCAAGGAAAAAGTGCTCATAGGTTCCTCTCGAGGTTGATTTGTTGTTGCTAGCATCTCCTCTTGCACTGCTTCAGGGTCGATATCTTTGCCTTGGCGATGCTTCGTCGTAATCTGTCCATACTGTTTCTCATAGATGCTTCGAATCTCTCTGACAAGCTGGGCATCTTGTGCTTTTTGTTCTTTCTTCGCCACGTCCAGTGCAGACCGCTTCTGGATGCTATCAAGGTCAGGTAAAGCAATTGGTTCCGGATTATCAGAGATTGTAGATCGCTTTTTCATCTCCAACTTCTGCATTGCGAGCTTCTGTTGCTTGACTTCTTCCTCGAGCATGGCAGCAGCTGCATGTTGCTGCTGTTGCTTACGTAGCTCTTCGGGAGTGGGTTGTTTAGGTTCCACTGGTTCGCTGATTCGGTGAACAAGGTTCTTGAGCTTGTCGATTATATCCGTACGGTAGAGCTTTGTCATGGCAATGTCACTACGTAATGTTGATTTCGGCGACGGCAACTCAACTTCGCCATCCTTAGGTTCCGCTGAAAGATCCTCTTGAGAAGCTGACGGTGAAGTGCGACTAAGTGTCGAAACTTTTATGGACTCTCTGCCATGGTCGTATCCGTAAGGTTCGTGCGACCGTATCGAAGTATCCGAACTCGGCGGTAGAGTCTCTTTGGTCTGCTGCGGGTTCACTGCCGCAGTTGATGCTTTATTGTGGCGTTGTATTGCCGTCTGAAGTCCCTTCGATACTTCAAAATTGGCTGACTTGTGCCGATCAAGTGCTGTCTCGAGGATTTCTACCGGCGGAGGGCTGTTTTTAATTTCTTGACATGGCTGTCCACTGGTAGCAACATCCTGCTTTCGAGTGGATCTCTCAGCCCACCGAATGTCCCTCAGTTCATGATTCAGATTCGCTTTTTGCGTTTCGAGCTCTTGCCGTTTCACCCAAAGGCTTTCTATCTTTTTTTCCATAACATCGATGTCTTTGTCAGAAGGATCGATGCGTTTCTCCATTTCAGCAATTTGTTTCGCCAATCGCTTGTCCTGAGCGTCGATGTCATCGAGTTGCATCAGCACCACCTTGTGGTGATCATGTACAGGCTTGAAGTTGGGATGGAGTTGCGGTGAATCGCCACCGCTCTCAGCAGCCATAGTATCTGTAGGTGGTTGCAGGACAGTGCCTTTGCTTCTCTGCATCTTGTAAGGAGCTGGATTGAATACATCATGCTCAAAAGCGTCTTTCTCCGAATGTACTTTATCGAAATCACTTTCAAGTTTTGCTCTGTCTTGTACTTTGTCGATAGCGCTTTGTTGCTCGAGGTTCGGAAGTGATTCCTTTTCAAATACGTCCAACTTCGCCTCAGCATCTTGAAGTTCTTTCTTGATAGACCCGAGTGCTTGCAATCTCTGAGCCTTGTATGCCTCATACTCTGCCCGTGCATCAGATGAAGCCCGAGACCTGAAAGGAGTGAGACTGCCTTGACCGAAGCTTTCAGATTTCGATAGCTGTGGACTGTCTTCGATGATATCCAGAGGAGCTTTCCTGGGAAATGACAGTGGTATGTCGGTGTTCATAAGAGGCTTCGTAAGATCAGGTCGAGCAGATTGCTTACTTGCTTGGTATCCTTTGACGACCATACGATTGCTTACAGGGTCGTACTCTAGGGCTGGCTCCTCTGCAGAGCTGTATTGTGGGATAGTTGTGCCTTCAGTAGATGTCTTGGGCGTAAGCGAAGAGTTAGTAGTCCGTTCTCGCGTATGCTGCACAGGTTTGTTTCCTCTAGTGGCAGCCTCACCGGCAGTTTCCTTAGACTGCTCCTCTGGCACGGCGTCTCCCTCCTCTCGACACATTTTCTTTACAAAGTCCTGCTCCTCCCGCCACCATGCAGGCATCGCAGAAAATGGCCAGTCTGCAGGACGTTCACCTCGACGAAGACGATTGCTCCAGCCGAACATAGCTTCGTATGGATCTTGGTCAATCCATTTTTTGAAGTCATCCACCTTCTGCCGCCACCTCTTCTCTCTTTCGGAGAGTTCGTAAGGGAAGCCTTCATCTGGTAGATTTTTCTTCTTGATATTCCCATCTTCATTATCCGCTTCGTCAGGTTGTCTAGGTCGACCCCATGAGCTGCTAAGGCGCCAGCCTAGAGATCTAGCATGCGGCTGATATAGCAATTTGAGAGATTGGAGCTGCTTTGCTTTCAAAAGCCGTTGTCTCAGACGTTGGTAGCGAGCGTCAAGACGATCGTGCTTGCGATGCCAACCAAAGCATGTGCGTGGATAGTGGGAGTTTGAAGTTGGAACCGTCACTACTGCGGCAACGGCAAGGCTTCGAGGTGAAGATGTGAGAGCAAGGGCGTAGACAGGACTGAGGGATCTTGGATGGACGCCTTGACGGAGCCGAGGAGGGAGCATTGTGAGATCGATGGTACCTCACTATATGGGAATTAATCTAATAGATCATATCATAGAGGCACATAGTCAGTTACGTACGCTAATTGGAGCGTGAGACGTCAATTTGAAAGACTTAGAGGCATTCAAGCTTCGAACACGATGTCCCGCGTGTGTTTGAAATTGCAACCAGGCGGAAACGGATGATCAGAGACCATAGGGATTGCGAATGACAGAAGCGGTAGCTGGCATCTAGAGGTCAAGTCTAGGATGGGTGGAAGATGGCTGTCAAATGGACAGGCAGCAGCCGGCGTTCCCAAGGTCGAGACAATGTGATCTTCGGCGATGACGAAGGTGAAGAATGACGGATAGTAAAGAACCGTAGCTGGAGCCTCAAACCGATAGAGGGGAGCAGGGTCCATATACCCGTTTCGTTGCTCGGTCGGAGCAGGACGGCAATGATGAGTCGATTTCGCCCGTGGCAGCTGCACCTATCATTGATTATCAACGCGGGGTACAACTCGAACAATGAGGCGCTCCGGGCGAAGAAACGAGGATGCACAAGCGAATCTTACAATTTCAAGGCATTGACAAGGAGGCCGAGGATTCAATTCAAATGCTTTCATCTGTTGAATACGAAATTTACCTCGGGATACTCTGAGAATGACACGAGCTCCAATGATAAACTGCTAAGGTCGAAGAGGCTGAAGATACGGAGTAGATTCCTGAGGCCTATTAGCGTTGATCATAGGGTTAGGGTTACCCGGTTAATGCCTTTTGCGCGCCTTAGGGAGCTGCCCAGTCGCTTCTCTTTCGGCACCATGTGTAGGTATTTGGCTTTGATATCTCTATACCGCACCCGCACTTACAGATTCACTAAAGGCGTGCTCAGCATCGCAATTGGGTTGGTTTGGTTAGATCACAGTGCAAAATGGTGCGTGGAATATCCTCAATTTATAACTAAACATTGCATTTGCCGTACCATATCGTAGTGTGGCACACCAGTTCTAAGCAGCAGAGCATGACAACCAGCGATCTCTAGTGGAGGCTGAGCCAGTTCAGTACGAAGCCGTTACAATTAGTGGGCTAGCTCAGAGCCTAGCAAAGACGAAGCTTTCAGATGTAGAATCTTACTCCTGTTGTGAATTGACACCATTTGTTCTCCGCGCAAGTACTACGATATATTTGGCTACCGCAGCGTGAACAAACAGGTCTTCGATAATCGTACATACATGGATCGCATACCGCAAGCCTGCTATTCATTTGTGTCATCCATGAGCATGATACCGGAATATTTGAATGGAGGCAAAAGTTTTGGCACTCGAACTTAAAGGTGAAAGAATCTCTTTGGTCCTGTGATGCTCGCAGTCTCCGACTCTCCGACTCCCCGACAATTCGACTCATACTCAAATCAACTGCCGCTCATATTTGAGCGTTGCAATTCCTCTCAAGAGTGACCAACATTCTAAACTGTCACTACCAAGGATCACAATCATGACTGCCTCTGTAAAGCTCGCTGAGTATTTATTTGCTCGTCTACGCCAGCTGGGTGTGCGGTCGGTATATGGAGTGCCAGGCGACTACAACCTAACATTGCTGGACTACGTCGAACCAGCAGGACTACACTGGGCAGGCAACTGTAACGAACTGAACGCCGGGTATGCAGCCGACGGATATTCGAGGATAAAAGGCCTCGGAGCACTCATCACCACATTTGGAGTCGGTGAGCTTTCAGCAATAAATGCAATCGCTGGGGCCTTTGTCGAAAAGGCTCCTGTAGTTCATATTGTTGGCACCCCGGAGCGACCGGCTCAAGAGTCACGACTTCTCGTGCATCATACACTTAATGATGGCGAATATCAGCATTTTGCTCAAATGCACCTCAACATCACTGCGGCGCATACAAACCTTACAGATCCTCGAATCAGCGCAGCTCAAATCGACTGGGTTTTAGAGCAGTGCCTGCGTCACAGTAGACCTGTTTATATCCAAATACCTGCTGATATGGTCGATATTCCAATTCCATCGGCTAATCTCAACTCAATCATTACAACACCTTCTCTCGGACGACCAAACATCGAAAAGTTGGCAATGTCCTATGTCCTCGATCGAATATACACTTGCAAGCGACCCATGATTCTGGTTGATGGTGAGACTAGAGCATTTGACATTGTCGGTGAGGTCAACAATATTGTCAAAGCAATCCAATGGCCAACATGGACAACGGTTTTCGGCAAAGGTCTCGTTGATGAAACTTTACCAAATGTACATGGCATATATTTGGGACGTTTCGCTAACGAAGAAGTCAAAAGATTTGTTCGCTCTTGTGATCTGGTATTGTGTTTTGGTCCACATAACAGCAGCACAAACACGTCTCATTTTTCATCCATTCCAGACCACGCTGTTACAATCTCATTTACCGCAACGGCAGTCAAAGCTGGCACGAACACTTTCCGAGATCAACCAGCAAAGTATTTCTTGACCAAATTGCTCGAAAATATCGACTATTCCAAGATAACAGCAAGAATCCCTGATGACGAACTGGAGGCTCTTCGTGAGGATGAAGAGCCTGCCACATGGCTTTCCGAGTCTGATCCGGTGAATCACAGACATATCTGGCGCCGCATATCTAAATTCTTGCTTCCCGGAGACATTATTTTGGCCGAGACAGGTACAGCAGGTCATGGGTCCCGTGAATTTTCGCTACCTCAGCATACGCGGTATTTTTCGCCCGTTACGTGGCTGTCGATAGGATATATGCTACCGGCCGCACTTGGAGCGGCAATGGCACAACGTGAGCTGGTCCATGAAGATAAGTGGAATTCAATCGATCAACCTCGAGTTTTGTTGTTCATTGGGGACGGGAGTCTTCAGATGACCGTGCAAGCTATTAGCGACATGATACGCGAGAAGTTGAATATCATCATCTTTGTGATCAACAACGACGGTTACACAATCGAACGATGTATTCACGGAAGGAATCAAAAGTACAACGATATACCATCATGGCGATACCTACTTGCACCAGCATTCTTTGGCGCCGAGGAGCAAGGGGAATATGCGGTCCGAACATACAGCGTCAAAACATGGGGAGACCTAGAGCACGTGCTCGAAGATGAAGACATGAAGAAAGGGAAGGTATTGCGGATGGTAGAAATTTTCATGGAGCGCGAGGATGCACCGGCGACATTGTTAACTTTGATGGACAGACAATTGGAAGAGGAGAGGAGGAACAAGGCTGCTGGCGTCTGACACGTTGTGCCTGGTTTAACCATTGCAAGCAAATTGCAGAGATATGAAATCAATCATACCATGATAAAACTACGTACAGATTCCGCAGTGCCTGGAACAGTTTCTTTCATATCTGATCTGATTTCTCAACTGACCAAATATCTAAGTCGACTATGACACGGTGCGGCGAGCTTTCATCAAGGCCTCAATGACGACGTAAGCCTGACCGTCCGAGTCTTAGATTGTTTAATCCCAAACCGTCCGAATTTTCATTCAATGGATGGCTAGAACCAGAGAGTAGGAATAATGCAAGCTAGTCGTAGCGTCATGCTACCAACATGTTCCACTCCACAGCACTCTGTAACGCACTTGCCACCGAAAAATCCTTGTGTGAACCGCCATTATCCTAAATAAGAGCAATTGCTTCCAAATATAAAGGCGAGGCAATAAAACTCAATTTTTACGCTCTTAATCGTGATCCAGGCCCTCGACAGCTGTGTCATGAGCTTCAACGAGACGGTCTTGATCCCAGGTTCATCTTTTTACGTCGACCTCGCTGCACTCGATGCTCGTCATCCAATCCATTACAGTCGTCGACTTCTCATCTTCCGCTGTATTTCCTCTACACAGCGTGATGAGCAGCTAGCCGCCTTGAAGACTGGCCTACAGGCTCTTATATCGCGATGTCCCATCCTAGGAGGGAAAATCGTCGCTCTGCCACCGGAAGATGCTGTTAATGGCAAGGAAGACTGGCGAACCATTGTACCTGATAAGGGCATTGAACTCGTCGTGAAAGACCTACGATCAGCAATTATCTCTTTCGAAGAACTCGAAGCTGCTGATTTTCCCGCCATGCAACTTCCGTACGATCTGCTCGTGCCTGTGCCTGAAGATATCACCAATGAACGCCCATTTGCTGCATGTAAGGTGCAATTCAGTGCTATCAACGGTGGGACTATTATCACATGGGCCATGTCACACTCTGTAGCCGATGGCAGTGGGACAAATGAGCTCATGCGCATACTGAGTGAGGAGACGAGACTCGCACAGGAGCCCAATGAGGCAAGAACAACGCCAGTGACAACTAATCTTGGTCTGGACCGGAATTTCTTGCGCGATATAACCAGTGACATACCATTCAATATCGAACAGCACCCAGCATACAGGTTGGAAGCGACTTCTCCACCAAACACATCGCAGTCTGGACCGTCACTGACTCATCCCTTCGAGGCCACTTCAGCAGAAATCCCCGTCTTCTTACGCATCTCTCCCAAAGGTCTAGCACAGCTCAAGGCCGATGCAACTACGCCGGGTGAATTGCCAATTTCCACCCATGATGCTCTGAGTGCGCTCATATGGCGAAGTGTGTTGATGGTACGGAGACGCCGGTCTGCCGCAGGCCAATCGCTTCCAACCTCTACGGTAGGGAGCCTTTTTCTACCCAGTGACGCACGCCATCACCTCAACCTACGGCAGTCGTACATTGGCAATGCTGTCTACCAACTCACGGCCGCACTCGACCTCGGCACCCTACTGTCGCCGTCTGGCCTGCAGCACGCTGCGCTTGCTCTCCGCAAAGCCATCAAAGCCGTCACGCCGTCTCTCGTTGCCAGCATCATGGCTGAAACGCGAGAGCGATGGATTGGCTGGCAGTTTGTGGCCACGGCATCCTCTACTGGTGTTGCTATGGGCACCGACTGGACGAGTGGTGTAGTTTATGGTGATGACTGGGGGGAGGCTTTTGGACCTGTGGTTAGGTATCGATATCCGTCTGGCCAGCCATTCAACTGTGTCTTACCGAAGTTGCCCGATGGAACTGCAGAGGTGATAGTATGTGTCATGCCAGATGAAGTGGAGCTGTTAAAGAGCGCAGATTGCTTCGGAAAATACCTTGAAAAGTGATTACTCCAACGGATTTCAAAGCTATGGATTTGTGAGTCGAAGACTTAGATGGATGGAAGATCTTTCATATACATTTTCGACATCTGAATAGAAGGCACAATTTTAATTCACAGTGTAATGTCCTTATGGTCAGCGACGGAATCAGTTGCCTATAAGGTAACTGTATAGTCACCGTCCTTTCCAGGTTGCCAAAAGTTCATGTCAATAAGGAGTAATGGTTGTGTGCTTCAAGGTCCTTATCGTACAACTCCAGCCAGTGTGGTGAGACTGCCGTCGGTACTACAGATGCAGGTATCCGAACGCATAAAAAGGTTTTACGGGCTTAGTTCCACTTTACTTGAGACCACACCTATTTAGAACGAGAAGAAATCAGATCTCCTCTGCGCTGATGATTAAGATTGGGAATATGTATCACTGGATGAGTCGCGTCTTGAGTATTTGTCGCAGAGTTCTGGGCTAGAGAGTGTCTCCGAGTATATCGAGAAGCATATAGCTTGTACTAAATCGAATTGAGTAGGCATGAGATAGGCGCTGAAGCTCGACGCCCGAAGACTGCAAACCACGGCGGTGGGCTGCGTACTTCACGCCCGTCTTTGTTTGCTCCCACTACAGTACTGTATATGAAGCCCACCTGCAAGCGTTGGCCTCCCTACGCCCTTCAGGGATGTTATTAGCGCTGACAGGATGAGCGGGAGTAGCCTGTGATGAGCCGCTAAGAACGCCTCAAGCCCTCGAGCGTGCAGCAGCTCTTTCCACCTAAAAAGCCATGACAAGGCAAGTTGACCGGACATTCAGGGCCGCGGTTCGTTATTGACCGCTCGATCTACGGCATTGCTGCCGATATGCATGGGCCAAAAAGAGCCAGAGCCATCAAGAGGCATGTTGGATGCAGAGTACATACAGAGTATGGGGTATCGTTGACAGGTCATCAGCCCCCCGGTGCTGCACGTTGCGGCCTCCAGTTGATCTCAGACCATCCAGCCGGGCTGGCCTGATCTGCAGCCTCAAAAGTTGAGTTGGCAGTCCGTCCGGTGATGGTTATATTTCAGCTTTCGTGGCCCACAGCCGCCGTGTTCCCCTTGTCTCCACCTCCACTGTCTCTCTTCGTCCACTCTCTCCACCGTTTGTGCCAGAACCATCCCTTTAATCGCACCACGCAACACATCGTGCTCAGTACCAAGCTTCTCCTTACCGCCGCACGGCCGCACCAGCCAGTGATGGATCCAGTACCTGACCCTCAACCGATCCCTGGGCCAGCTCCTCAGCCAGACATAGCACTTCCGCTTGCAATTGTCGCTCCGGCGGCCGACGAAAAGAAGGAAAAGCACGACGGCTTCTACAAATCGTGGGACCGCTTTACGAAGAAGAAGCGCCTTTTGAGCATTACAGCGAGTCTCGACCATGACGCTGAAGGTCGACCAGGCCATGGCGTGCGTAGGAATACTGAAGGCGTTGTGAGCCGGTATGCCCTTTGCCTTGCTTTGACGTAGTCGTTGGAAGCTGCTTGCTCTCCACATCTCTCTTAGTGAACCCTCACGCTGACACCTGACGAACCAGAGTCAATGCCACCACGTCGTTCGAAGAAGCAAAAGCCACCTGCGAAGCCAAAGTCAATGCCATTATCCGCGAGTGCCGTCGTCTGAACCAAAAGTACTACGACCGCCGATTCGACCTCCCAGACCAAGATACCTTAATCGGTCTCAATGGCAGCATACCAATGTCCATGAACGGCTTGCAGGGCATAGGAAGCGTCAAGCGTGTTGAGGACATATACGAGGAACCACAGTTCTTTGTTGATGGTGCATCGGCCAACGACGTGCGGCAAGGCATCAATGGAGACTGCTGGTTTATCGCAGCCATCACAGCGCTGAGTGGCAAGCAGGACCTGTTGAACCGACTGTGCGTGGCTCGAGATGAAGACGTTGGTGTATACGGCTTCGTCTTCTTCCGCGATGGCGAGTGGATTTCGGAGGTTGTCGATGACCGACTCGCTCTCCGCCAGAGCGATGATAGTTCAAACTACCAGACCGAGCACCTCCTCAGGACACTTGGAGACAAGAATCCTCTCTCTACTCCTCTCGAACAAATGAGCTATGGTATATGTAGGCTGCCTAAAGAATTCCGCGACTCGCTACGAAAGGGTAGCAACGCTCTCTATTTTGCCAGCTGTAGAGACTCCAACGAAACATGGCTTCCGCTCATGGAGAAGGCGTACGCAAAAGCTCATGGTGACTATCAAGCCATCGAAGGCGGCTACGCTGGCGAAGGCATTGAGGATCTGACTGGTGGCGTGGCAACATATATCAAGTCGGAGGATGTGCTCGACAAGGAGCAGCTGTGGCGTGAGCTCATGCAGGTCAATGACAAGTTTCTATTTGGCTGCGGAAGCAGAAGAGGCAGAGACAATGATCCGGCCGATGAGGAAGGCTTTGTGAGAGGCCACGCCTACACCGTTCTCTCAGCGAGAGAAATCGATAAGCCAAAGTCTCTGATTGCCATGGAAGAGAAGGAGGCGGCGAAGAAAGGCGAGATCAAGAAAAAGAAGAAGGGTGACAACGGAAAGGTGCGTCTATTGAAGCTGCATAACCCATGGGGAAAGCAGGAATGGAATGGCGCATGGAGCGATGGTGCCAAAGAGTGGACAGCTGAAGTGCTTGAGACGCTGGACCACACGTTTGGTGATGATGGACTCTTCTGGATTTCTTATGAAGACTTCCTCAAATACTACCCGGAAATTGACCGCATTCGCCTGTTCGGCGACGACTGGACTGTTGCACAACAATGGACCGCCGTCACTGTCCCTTGGAACCCCGAGTATCTCGATACCAGTTTCGACGTGACCATCACCAAGGCTGGTCCCGTTGTCATTGTCCTTTCTCAGCCTGATGATCGCTACTTCCTAGGTTTAACCGGCCGATACGATTACGAATTACACTTCCGCCTGTATAAAGAGGGTGAGCTTGTCTATCTGCTGCGGTCAATGGAAGACTCGGGCTCCAACCGTTCAGTTAAAGCCGAAGTCGATCTCGATCCCGGCACATACAACGTTCTCGTCAAGGTCACAGCTTCCCGCGACGCGGCCGCTCAGACTCCTGAAGAGGTTATCAAGACCTACCGCGACTCCAGAAGGGAGAAGTTGCTTGCCATTGGAAATAGCTTCGATCTTATACACTCCAAGGGCAGGCTTAGGGAGCGCGAGCAAGGTAGTGAGAAGCAGAAGAAGAAGGATGAGCTGGAGAAAAACCACAAGGACCTCGTGGAAGAGAGGCAGCTGAAGAAGAAGGAGAGGCTGAGAGACAAGTTGAGGTAAGAACTTCATTTCATCATGATTATGTGCGCTGCTAACGCATCCACCAGGGCTCGAAGGATCAAAGCTGAAGAGAAACGTAAGAGAGATGAGAAAATAGCCGAGAAGAAGGCCGAACTGAAGGCAAAGAAAGAGGCCAAAGAGGCGGAACGGAAGAAGAGGAAGGCTGAAAAAGAGGAAAAGAAGAAGGCCGAAGAGGAGGAAAGGAAGAAGGCTGAAGAGGAGGAAAAGAAGAAGACCGAAGAGGAGGAAGCGAAGAAGGCCGGAGAGGAGGAAGCGAAGAAGCCCAAGGCGGAAGAAGAAAAGCAGGCTACAGAAGATGAAAAGAAGACTACGGAGGAAGGTACCAAGGATGCAGCAGGAGAAAAGGAGGATACTTCAAAGGATAAGAGTAAGGATACCGGCGCTTCTGCTGACACGTCTGAAACCGAGAAGCCTTCTACAGACACGCAGGAAGAATCGACTACTTCTGAATCGTCCGTTGGACAGCCGACTCCTTCCACTGGCAAATCTGAAGATGGCGAGCCTAAGGCTAAGGAGCAAGAGGCCGATACTACTGAGACCGATACTCCTAAGGCCGATGAGAAGAAAATAAAAGACGAAGCCACTTCAACTGACGAAGATAAGGCAGAGGAAACCTCTTCAAAGGACGACAAGAAGGCTGAGAAAGATACTAAGGACGATGGCGATGACAACGAAGACTCTAAAGGAGACGATGAGAAAGATGATAAAGACAAGGAGTCTTGCGAATCCGAGTCTGAGCCGGATGCTGACATCAGCGAGATCAGCTCCGTGGCCGACGACGACTTCGAGTGGGACGATACGATGGATGGCCCGCTTGACGATGATAGCGACGAATCCGACTCCGACTCCGATGACATGTATGCCGATGACCCATGGGATGCTACCTGCGTGATTGGTCTCCGTATTTGCAGCATGGATAAGGATGCTTCGATCAAAGTCGTGCATGGAACACGCAAGAAGGGCCTCGCTTTGATTCCTTGCACCTGACCGTCTCTGCCGATAGAAGCATCGCGCGTTAAACGCTTGGTGGCTTGAGTCGTTGCGATACCAACATTATATCTTCGTTCACTTGTATTACCACCTGCTACTTTTCTTAAGCGATGTGTGTTGAATGATCGTTGGGTTGGATTGCTTTTGGGATCCAATTTGCAAAAGCGAGGCGATGAATCTCATTTATTTCGACCCTATCGTATTCATTATCATTCTACAAGAATAATTTATCCAAGGTACCCGAACAGCCTGAAATTTCGATTGGCCTCAAAGCCGCTATGCAGTATCTCGTGCATAATATTTGTGTAAGGGTTGTGCCTGCAAACCTCCACTTGCGGACCAAAAGGACAAGATAGATGCAGATCCATGCAGGCACAGTACTTATACGATAATAGCCATCACAATCCGCTGCAAACAGGATCTGATGCACTGCAATTTTAGCCTTTGACACACTTGATTTAGTGGGTCTTCAATGGGACCGCAAAGCTGTGGATCACAAAGACCTCGGTGTCAATCCATGCGCCTTCATTGGTGCAAAGTCTTCAGTGATTGTTTGGCCTATCTATCACTTTAGACAAACAAGGAGTATGACAAGGCCTGAATTCCCGCTCAGACTACAACGACGACAGTAGTGCGGAGCTTAAGAGCATAATAACAAAGTACCAAGTTAGGTAAACTACCATAGGTCTTCGGCGCTTCGGTACATGGCAGTACACTATGTGGCAACTGCTCCACTCACTCCACATTGTCCGCACTACATACAGTTACGGTAACTGCATTTTCGAAGCTTCCATCACCCCCGCAGAGCTGAAAACCGAGCCCCGCATCGCTCTCGTTCTGATCACCTTTACCTCGTACCATCGGCTATTCAACCGCTCCGTCTTCCCTTTATGCTTTCCCAGCAGCCATTGGGACCGGCATTACGGGCCCTATGTGAACCGTAGTCTGCGTCGTTCGAAACTGATTCAGTTGGCGTGGAGCCGAGAGTCATGGCTGGAGCTAATGACTCTAGATTGAGCACGAGGATATAAATGTCCGGAAGATGCTCCCTTTTTGTTCTTTTCCAGTTGTACATGCTTGGACTTGTAAGACTGAGATGTAATAGAGGACCTGGCGTGGTACAACTGGAGTAGAGCCTTTTACCCCTTACTATAGCTGATAGCGATTCGGTTGCCGACTTCCGCTTTAGCTGTTTGTTGCTTCATTCCTGATTATTTCTTGTTCTCATATCAACGAGTATAGCAATCGCTGGATCGGGTTTTCAACCATGTCTACAGTCAATCCGAACATTGGCGACATCGTACATTGTGACGTACTCGTGGTCGGCGCCGGTATGATAGCCATTCTAACGTCTTTGGTACATTGCTAACGAACTGCTTACCTTAGGTTTCGGAGGCGTGTATGCAATTTACAAGTTCCGCAAACTTGGTCTTAATGTGAAGTGCTTCGAAGCTGGCTCAGATTTCGGTGGCGTCTGGTACTGGAATCGATACCCTGGTGCTAGAGTTGACTCGGAGTGGCCTTTCTACCAACTTAGTATCCCGGAAGTCTACGATGACTGGAATTTCAATCTGCGATTTCCCGATCACTGTGAACTGAGGAAATACTTCAATCATCTGGACAAGGTGCTCGATATCAGACGAGATTGTCAGTTCGATGCCAAAGTGAACAGCTGCGTATGGGATGATGAAAAGGGACAGTGGACGGTCAAGACAGAGGCTGGTCATATCGCCAAATGCAAATACTTGTTTCTCGCCAGCGGTCTTTTGCACCGTCGTCACTACCCAGATTTCCCAGGTCTCACCGATTACGAAGGACTCGTACACCACTCAGGCTTCTGGCCTGAAAATCTGAGTCTCAAGGGCAAGAAGGTCGCAGTCATCGGCGCAGGAGCAACGAGTGTACAGATTGTGTCGGATTTGGCTAAAGAAGCTGCTCACCTAACCATGTTCATGCGCCGACCTTCCTACTGCTTGCCCATGCAGCAGCGGAAAATAACAAAAGAAGAACAAGACCAGCTGCGTCCATTTTATCCATCGTTCTTCAAATCTGGCCGTAACAGCGCGGCTGGTTTTCCGAGCGAACGCTACGACTACAGTATCTTCGACGTCTCAAAGGAAGAGCGGGAGCGGCGGTGGGAAAAGAATTGGGAGTCGGGCGCTTTCCACTTCATGATGGTGCAGTATATTGACACGATGATTGATCCCAAAGCCAACCGCCTCGTCTACGATTTCTGGCGCAAGAAGATCTTACAACGCATGAAGAACCCAGAGAAGCAGCGTCTAATGGCGCCAGAGGAACCGCCGTATGCATTCGGCACCAAACGCAACCCGCTCGAAGGCGACTACTATGAGATGCTGGACCAGGACAACGTTGAAATTGTGCAGTTGAACGAGACGCCGATCAAGACCTTCGATAAGAAGGGAATACTCCTGGAGGATGGCAGGCAGCTTGACTTTGACGCCGTCGTATTAGCCACTGGCTTCGACAGCTTCTCGGGATCGCTGGCGATGATGGGCTTGAAGAACACATCCGGACAAGACATAAAAGATATCTGGGAGAAGAACGGCATCGCCACGTATCTGGGAATGTTCATTCACGGATTCCCGAATCTCGCCATGATCTACAGTCCACAGTCGCCAACTGTAAGCTCTCCATAACGTTTTGCCTTTGAAGCTCTTGACTCTAACACATCCACAGGCATTCTCGAACGGTCCGACCATCCTGGAAGCTCAGGTGGACATGATCGTCGACTTGATCGCAAAAGCCGAGAAAGAAGGCCTCAAGACGTTCGACAGCGAGAAGTCCGCACAAGATGAGTGGTGCGCGTTGGTTGAAGCAATGGTTCAGAACACGCTATTCCCTCTCACAGACAGCTGGTGGAACGCCGCCAATATCCCAGGAAAGAAGGCTCAGATGCTGACATATGCAGCTGGCATCAACAACTATGAAGCGCAGTGTCGTGGGAAGATAGACCAGTGGGATGGCTTTGTGTTGGCCAAGGCTTAAGCACGGAAGATGATCGCATGAACGCTGATAGATACGAAGTCTGTACAATTGAATTTGCAGTCACGCTGCCTTTCTGCTGCCGTATTGGTATTCAAACAGGCCGCATATGACATTAACGTGAAATTACGCTTCCTCGTCCGTGGCAACAGCGGTATAGCTCGCTTGCTGCCCATCCTCCTGTCTTACTCTCCTCGTCGCATGGGCCGGCACATCGAACATGTTGGTGTAGTCGACGCGCTCGCCATCGAGCATACCCTCACCGTTCATGCGCCGTCCAAACACCGGCGCAGGGTCGAGCCAGAAGTCCTTGCAGTTCTGCAGGATGCCTCGCGAGAACGGGTTGCCGCGGTTGCGCTTTTGCACCTCCTTCGCCCTCTTCCCGAACAGCGCCGTCGCCATGAAAGTGTCGAGCCCGAGCATCGTGGCCAGTTGCTTAAAGAAGCCGCGCTTTTCGTGCGGCGGGTGCCGCGTCACGGCTGGGTCGGGGCCACGGTCGCCGCTCGTGAGCTGCGAGGCGTCTAAGGAGGTTGTTCCAGTGGCGACAAAGTTAGTCACAGCGTCGCCCACCCCGTGGCCGTGTTTGTGGGTAGACATGGCTTCGTAGGTTGTCAGGCCGCGCATGATCTGGACTAATTGGACGATAAGCAACATTGTGACCCAGACCAGCTGCAATGAAGTCCAAATTGTGAGGACGATAGTAAAGGGATCCGAGTTGAGAACTCCACACAACTTTTCGTTGAGGAGAGTGCAGGTTACGTCTTCTGGATGTGGAATGATATCGAGATATTGCAGAACCAACCAATCGAAAATGATGATTCCAACAGCCATAGTAATGACATAGAGAACAAAGTGACGGTGGTTGTTGATGCCGATACAATTATCAACCCATGGGCAATGGTGGTCGTGCTTTGCCGTGCACCGTTTGCACATCTTGCAATGCTTGCTGCGTAGTGGTCGTCTTGCCATACAAGTTACGCAGAAGTTCTGTTCGTCGAATTTGTGCTGCTCGAGAAGTTCGTCGATCATCACCTTTGAAGAATTCCGGCTGCCAGCTTTTGGTACGTAGCCTGGATCATCGATCATAGCACGGGTGTAGAAATATGTGCATAATGCGTAGAATATCGCGAAGAAGAAGTTGAGGAATGGAGACTTGTTCCACGTCGCTGAGAGTAATTAGCAACAGCTTTGAATGAAAAGTTATGGGAAGACTTACTGAGGAGTACCTTGGTAATCCAGCGAACGCCAACCCAGAACAAGGTACCAGCAAATATTCCCGCCAAAAAAGGCTTCACTTAGGTTAGCAGAATTAATGAGACCTAGGAGTGATACAACTTACAGTTTTGGGAAACGTCTTCATATCTGGAGGTGCCCAGCGGAAGAGGTTTTGCACAGCTTTCTGAAGTCCAAATCCTACAAGAAACGCCAGAGGAAGGCCAATGTATATAACCAAATGACTGATAAGCGAAAGAAACACAAACAATACGAAGAATGGCCAGAGGAAAAAGAAGCGCGAGAAGAAGATTCGTCGATCTTTAATGATGGGTGATAGAAAGAAGTTTCTGGAGCTGCCGTCTTTGTTGTAGTTGCACTCTGATAGAGCTCGATGCCATTGACGCACCGCGTTCATCTCTTTGGCAACTTTTGCAGGCGTCTTGCCGTCGTTCGTCTCAGCAAACCGATCAGAGCCGTACTCAATGAGACGGAAGATACAGTGTTGCTGTCCTTTGACCAAAGCCCAATGCAATGCCGTAAAGCCTTGTGCGTCTCTTGCATAGACATTAGCACCCCATGCTAGGAGCACATCTATCACAACAGGAAAGCCTTTGTAAGCGGCCCACATGAGGCTCGTGTGACCTTGTGCGTCTGGTACATCGACAGCTATGTCTTGATGTAGCAGCAATGCAATCTGGTATACATTGCCATCCAATGTTGCGGAATGGAGGAGGTTAAAGCCTTGGTCGTCAGTGAGGAGAGGATCGGCGCCGTTCTTGAGCAACAAGTCCACGACATAGTAATGGCATTTCTTCGCAGCCCACAATACCGGTGTAGCAACAGCATCGCCTCCTTTTGCGTTTACATCTGCACCGTGTTGGATGAGGAAGTGGCAAAGCGCGTAGTGGTTGTTAATGGCTGCCCACTAGATTGATGCTGTTAGAAGACATACGGTTGAACAGTTAAAATGCATACATACGTGAAGCGGAGTAATGCCTTGCTCGTCCTTGTAGTTCGCGTCGAACTTGCCCGAGTCGAAAAGTTTCTGGATGGCTCCAATCTCACCAAGTCTCGCCAACTGCATGATATCCTCTTCAACCGGTATCGATGGCTTGACCGGAGCCATCTCCTTCAACTCTACTTGACCGTCTGGTCCAATAACAGTTCCATTTGCAACATGGGAAGTTGCGGTTGTGGGAGTGGAAGAGCGCGGAGTGGCCATAGTGATAGAATAGGGGTGTTAGTGGGTTTGGAAATAGTTGCGGCTACGACATGATACTGAGGCAAGCAGATTCAAACAGTCAATAGCAAAGATAAAACGGGAGGAGATAAAAAGCGTGGAATAATTTGTGGAAAGTACGGAGTAGGCATTTGTAGAGATGAGGCGTCGCGGTGGCTGAGCGCTTTTTATCTTGATATCTGTGCTCCGATTCGCAGCTACAGGGCTTGGTAGGGATGTACGAGCTAGCGCGGCATAGCTGAAATGTAAGAGAGATACAATCTGTCGAGCTGAAAGAGACATTAGATTGGCGGCTTTGAATGATTTGATGCGTACAAACCTTTGCGCAGCGGTGATGAGCGGTGATGAGGGTAACAGTCAGACGGAAGATCTAATTATGCTGACATAAGTTTTCATGCTCGAAACTGAGCCGTCTATTTACTACAGAACAAGTTGAAGACGTCTCAAGTCGTAACGGTCCTCGTCATACTCTTAACGCTTGGCCTCCCATGCAACATCAAGTAGATTTCTTCGCGAACTCCACCCGCAGAATAAGGTGACCGTAGCCAACTCCATCCATCTTCTCGCACGCCTTTGCTGCATCTGTCCGGTCCGCATAGCTGACAAAGGCAAAGCCCTTCGCCCGACCCGTTTCTCTATCCTTCGCCAGAAACACTCGCGTGACGTGCCCATATCTCGAGAACATATCTCGCAGCTCACCCTCTTCCGCAAATTCGCTGACGTTGGTCACGCGCAGAGTAGCGAGGTCATCCCTTTCGTGGCCGTACTTGCCTCCTCCCATCCGTTCTCCGGTGACTCCGGTCTTACCACGTAGATGCGGCGGCACGTAGCTACCACCTGGTGCCGAACCCAGCGCGCCGTTGGCAGCTGCGGGTTCATCTGCAAGCACATCGGGTCCAGGCTCGCCTTCCGGTGCCATGGTGTCTTTGAACGGGCATTTGCTGGTCCAGTGTTCACCTTGGCAGATTCTGCACTTGATCTTTGTATCCTTGACTGCGGCCTTCTTCTGCTCCAGCGGCTTGAGCTCCTCTTGCTGTCGCGCCTTCCAGTTCACTGTCGGTGCGAACTCGATGTTCTCGCCGATGCTCGTCGTGTCGGTTGAAGGGCCGGCCGCTTTGCCTTCTTCCAGCCCAAACTTGGGCCACTTTTTTCGCTCTGCCACCTCTGGGTTCACAATACGCTTCGTGACGGTTCTGCGTATGCGCCGTGTGGTCTTGATCTTTCTGCCTTTATCATCGATACGGTATGATACTATGGTTTCGGTGCCATCATCGTCTTTGGTGACTTGTGGCGGTGGGAGGGTCATGGAGTCATCCTCGTCTTCTTCCGCCCAGTCGGTCCGTCTGTTCGCTGTCGGTGGCAACATGTTGAGATGTGATGGTTGCAACAGATGCTGTGGTGAGATGTTGAGATTCTTATGGTGGTAGTTGAATATGTAGGAGTAGCAGTGAGTTGTGTTTGGTAGGTAAGGTGGCGTCGAAGACAGCTTTAAGAATTCGTGTGCGATTCAACACATCCACCAATCCACAGTGTCGCGGAGATAAGGCAACAAGGCATTACCGACGCTTGTGAGTGACTAATTACGTACATGACAAGGCGGAGTGTTGCCCGACCCAGCGGTTTTTGACGCCACCTTAGAAGGCTTCGACTGCACTTGCTTTTCCCATCAAAGAAAGTTGGAAGTAGTTTTGAAGGCTGCGATTTTAATATATGAAGAATATGTTGAATATATTGAATATTTCTGGTTCTCATCTTGGTTAGGTATCGAGTTAAAGATAGGGTCGTTTGCTTCATCAAAAATATCGTCTATCAGCTCGATTGAAGCTACTTTTGAATATTCTGAAATCCAAACAAAATCGACAGATTGGCAAACTTCTCATGTAAGATTAATCTTACTCGATAATAGATCTCAGACACCCTTGATCTTCTTCCAGTCGGAATCCAACATTCCATACATGATGGTATTGTACCAACGCCCATCAAACCAGCAGGCTTCACGCTGTAATCCTTCTTTCACAAACCCAAGTCGTTCGTACAGCCTCTGGGCTTTTTCATTGAAACCGTAAGCCTCCAGTGCCACGCGATGAATACCAGCAAATTTGAAAGCCCAATCCAGTGTCCAGTTGATTGCTTCGCTCCCGTATCCTTTCCCACGGTATGGTGCAGCAATTTGAATACCCAGTTTTGTTCCACGGTGATGTTGAAGATCAGAGGTATTCCTCGTCAATTTTACGGCTCCGATCGGAAATAGCTTGGGTGGAGGTGATACCTCGCCGTCTTTAGTTGCTTCAGTCCCGTTAATTTCTTGTTTTCCATTGTCGCCTCTTGATATAATGTCGAGTCGGATCCAGGAAGACAGATCATGACTGCCAGCAGCCTAGTCTTGAGCCATGGTTCAAAAATATCGTTGCTCGATGCTCGAGATTGTGGCTTAAATAGTTGAGGCCAAGCCTGGCCGAAAGTGACGCTGTCATTGTGAGAGAAGTCGCGAATCCATTTCCGATCCTCTTCATCATCTTCGATCGCGCGATAAACAAGCCGTTTCGATTTCCAACCATTCTCCAAGGCCAGAATCGCTTCATGTAAGTCGGATTCAGACATTCCAAATACCACAATTATTTACCTGGAGTTGAGTGATTGATTCTTGAGCTCAAGGCTGCGTGTGATGATCGTCGATAAATTGTTTTGGTTCGGAACCGACAGCACCTTTATAGAAATTATTAAGCTATACGACAAAAGTGAGGCATGACAAGTGAGGCTTGACGGAAGTTGGGCAAAATAGAGGTGAGAGATAAAGTAATGTAGCAAGGAAGTTGCGCCTTGCTGCGGACGCGACTTCGTTGTGAGTAGTTGGGCAGGTTGGAGTTCATTGTAAGAATTATAAGTACCGTGCCTGCAATGATCCGAATAGATTCGGATCACCCTGTCCTTTTGGCCCCATAGGGGAGGGTTCCAGGCACGATCCTTACATTCATACACATTCAAGGCGGCGAAGGCGTAACGGGCGTCGAAACCCTGTAGGTGGGAGAAGAAGTTGGATCATAAACCTCTATACAGATGACCGAGTACGGTTCCGTATTTTAGTCTGGTGGAAAACAACTGAAAAACTGCGACGCTGAGATTACAAATTAGGTACACGGAAGGTGGCGAAGGTCGAAATTCAAAGAATCCTTAAGATGATTCACCTTGAAACGACCAATTACGAAGTAATTCGTACGGCTTTACGCCTCAAAGAACTCCTGATAATGAGTTGAATTCTGGGCACTCTTAGATCTATGAGAATATCCATCTGCTTCGAAAGGACTCCGGATCTCTAGTACCACTTGACTTTAGCTAGAGCATCCAAATTAAAACGAGGCTAATACAGCCATCACCATCATTCTATTTAATGTCTCATACCTTCGTGAGTAACTCTGTCTTCGTGGTATTGGCGTTCTGGCTTGATTCGTAGCCTACGTTCACGGGTGCTCCAGGTAATCCAGAAGTCTCGTCGGTTGCTCGATAAATCTCTTCCCCTTTGGTATGTGTATGATGAATTCCAAATTCTGTGCTCTTTTCGCTTCTCACTTCACCTTCCTTTCTCTTATCCATTTCCTGAATCAAGATCCAACTATCCCACCAGCTCTTTGCCTCGAAGATCTGCAAACCGTCCGTACCTTCACTTGCCTCAGCTTCACCTATTAGCAAACACACAAATCTCGGAACTCGAACAGCATGGTGATCTGGTCCGTCTCCTTTGAGATAGAATATCGTGGTCGTTTCTAACAGCACTTGATCGCCTTTGACTCTCCTCTCCTCATCCTCGACGATTCGTCCATCTTCCACATCCACCACCGGCTCTCTCACAGTCATGCCCGGAATCAACCTAATGACATGCACATCCATATCAACCCATGCAAATGGCTTCAAGAACCCTTTAGCTTCAGCGATAATCGCCGCGTTGTTGGGCAGGAGAGTTCCATCCGTATGGTAACCGATGGCGTCGGGCGCGTACCATGTGTTGGACGGTGTGCGGAAGTCCGGGTTTCGTGCAAACTGATAGTACTTCTCTATGAATGCGAGAGCACGATGCGAACGCGTGGCCGCATTGAAGCCGTGTGTAAATGTGTAACACAGGTGAGATGCTGGCATGGCTACGCTTGTCAGCAGAAAGGCATTGTTACTAGATTTAAATCTATGGATTGGAAAGCGTGATAATTTCTTTATTAGATGACTTACTTGACTTTGAGAGAACTGTAGGCCTACACTTCTTATACGCAAAGTGATTACTTTCGGTATGCAACTCACTGAGTCAGCGCGCATATGCAGGATCGAATAGCTCCAGTTAGCTCATAGTAAACGTGTTATGGGCTTGATAAATTCATGGATGCTCTACAGATATCGTTGACAGACTCGCCAGGCCCACAAAGATTCATTTCATCTCATTCCATCCTGATGGTTGAAATCATTCGAATACTTGCAGATTACTGGCCTCCAATCATAACAGTAAACAAGGCTGGCGCTCCATCATTGACCTTACCAGATTGATCCTCCCCACCATCTGGCTGTACGTCGTCATATGCGAAGGCGTATCCTTTCCTGTCAATGTTGTTTTCATGGACAATCCTGGAATAGTGATTTGTTGGATCTTCTTTGTAGAACGTGTTTGGAGGCGAAGGATGCTCTTCGGTACGCAGCAAAGTCGATCTCACAAACGCAGCTGCGAATCGTGGAATGATGGCATTTCTGTCTGGTGAAGGGCCGGTGGTGAATGGCCCACTATTGCATCCAAGAATATCGGCGGTATTTGGTTTTTGGAATCTTTCATGCCCGATCACAAAGTCGTTTCCTTCGACTCTTCCTTCCACTATGCCGGGACCAGCTTGTGTATTGCATCTCATACGTGCACCTCGACTATACTTTTGCCAGACCTTGTCAACGTACGGCTCAAAATAGCCGTCGAAGTTGGCTCCAACGGCATTACCATGCGTCGCATTCAAAGCCCTGAGATTTTTACCGTCTTTCTGAACTATTAGCTTATCCCATGGTCGTCCATCCCTCCGTGACTGCTGACGAAGGCCATCACATATTCTGTCCAGGCCATTTGCAGGCATGCCAGTGACATTCTGCACAACTCCAGCTGCGTTCCGCAATGAGATGGCAATCGGTATCCTGGGAACAAAATCGACATAGCTGATGTTGGCAAATAGTTGATCGTTGTTCAACGTGAACTCACAGAAGCCAAAGTTCACTCCTGCGTTTGGATCGCTGGGATTGAGCACACTTGGCTCCACCAAAGCAGGTCCGGGATTCAGCAGAAATGTCAATTTCCCGTCCACCGAGAACCACAGTCGTCCTCCTGCTATTTGCGGGACGGTGACTGTAACAGTATTTCCCGGTGGTCCAAGAGGGATGGCGCAGTCTTGCCTAAGAGGTTGTAGAATTTCAGCTGGTGATTCCGGGAAATACAGATCTCGCCCATTGGCAGATATGAGACACCTCTTCCAGTCATGTTGGATGGCTATGCCTGTTATATAGGCATAGGCTTCTCTCGATTGAGACTTGTTTATGAGGGAAAAACGACAAGAGTCTGGCATATTGAGGAGTAAAATTGGGATTGAGTAGGTTGGTTAGCGAGTGACCAGGTGAAAACTGCACATTCTACTCCGATTCAAGCTAGCAGATAGCTTTAAGATATAAAAGAGCGACCAGCTAAGTGGTGTACATCATGACAAAATAAGGGCTTTTGCGCCTTGAATTCAGCTCGTGCATGGCGTAAGTGGCGAGCTGACGAAAGTACCCCAGCGCGGATCTGCGAAGGAAACCCAGATTTCATGCTTGATATCGTATGCCGCATCCGATCTTACATCCGCTAGCTAGGTACCTTACTCGATCTACACGGTTTAGCAGACGTGTAAAAGACGCAATATTCCTTTCAACACCAACGTATCGGTGGGCTCAGGCACCAGAATCATGTCGTTTTTATCAACCAGAACGCCGAGGGTGGAATTTGTCAGCGATCACGCTTTTCGGGAAGTCTTCGATCCCGACCCGATCAAAACGCTAACCCATCGCATGTTGATTAGCAAAAGGCGACCGTAGATTCGAAATCATAATATTGGTCCGAAAAACATGAAGCTGCATATCCTCAGCATTCTGAAGATGGTTTTCGCCCGTCGGGAAGATTGCACCCTGCAAGACGGCTCCCCGCAGCCTTTAAGGTCCTGTGTACGGCAGCGTTAAATAAAGAGATCAGTCCATCTTCATTCCTCTATCTAGTTTTGCCGTCTCCATCTTCTCACTTCCAGTCACATTCAGTCTCAAAAGTATTGATCGAAAATGTCTAAAGTTATCTTGATCACTGGGGCTACAGGCAAGCAAGGAGGTGCAACCATCAACGCTCTCCTCGACTCACCGGAGGCTAAAGCCTTCACACTTCTTGCCGTCACACGAAATGCTGAGTCGGAATCAGCAAAGAAACTCAAGGACAAAGGCGTGAAAATTGTTCAAGGCGATCTTAACGATGTTCCTAGCATCTTCGAGTCTGCCAAAAAGGTAACATCCCAGCCCATCTGGGGTGTCTTCAGTGTGCAGCTCGCGATGGGCAAAGGTGCTTCAGCAAAATCCGAAGAGGCCCAAGGCAAAGCTCTGGTAGATGGTGCATTGGAGAATGGTGTTAAGATGTTCGTATATACGTCTGTCGATCGAGGTGGCGATGACAAGAGCTTCGATAATCCTACCGACGTTCCACATTTCATCTCAAAGTATCACATTGAACATCATCTCGTGGAGAAAGCCAAGGGCAAAATGGACTACACTATCCTGAGGCCGGTTGCATTCTTCGATGTGAGTTTTATATTGTCGTCTTTGTAGGTCCAAATGCTCATTAAGGCTAGAATTTTGTCCCTGGTTTCATGGGCCAAGCTTTCTCAGCATTGTGGAAAGTCGGGATGAAAGAGAAGTCACTACAATTTGTTGATACTAGCGACATCGGCTACTTCGCTGCACAGGCTTTCATTCATCCTGACGAGTACAAGAACCAGGGTATTGCGCTGGCAGGCGACGATCTGACTTGGGCTCAAGCCGCGGAAATTTTTAAGAAACAAAAAGGCAAAGCAATGCCGACGACATTCGATTTCGTCGCATATGGCCTTATATGGGCTCTCGGAGATGTGAAAGCCATGTTTCGGTGGTTCTACACGACTGGCTATGGTGCTGATATCCAGGCTTTGCGAAAGAAGCATCCTGGGCTGGTGGATTGGACTGGCTACCTGAAGAATAATTCTTTCTAGGTGGAACGAGTTCTTAGTATGATCGAGATGCCTCTTTAATAGCTGCAGTTAGCTGGGACGGCAAGATTTATGCCGTGTAATGCTTCAGACGAGATACCGAGACGAAATACCTAAATCCACCATAAAACTAGCTCAAATCCTCCTCTTCAGCGGCAAAGTTGTAGGATATTGTGATGACATTGTATTGGATTTAGTTTATGACTTCTAATTAAGGGAGCTTCTCAAGTTTAGGTAGGCTGAAACATGTCTGGAGTAGAGAGTACAAGTGCGACGACGACGGAAAGGAGAGCACCAAAAAAAAGGCGGCGGGAAAAACTGATTACATTTTGGCATTTACAACGTAGCCTCGATGCAAATTCACCATGCTACCTCCTACACAACTTCACTCAAATCCTGCTCTTGCTAACAATGTAGCCGTTACCGGTCTGAATCCACTGCACGGCTTCGCTGACCATCTCATCGATGATTTGCTTCGCCGGCTTCTTCTCGTTGACGACGGCCGCGACCTTACCCATCAAGAATGGTCGGGCATTGTCGAGAGTATCATCGTCGATGTCGTCACCCAAGCGCTCCATATCGTACTCAATTGGGATCTTGCCTCGGCTGGTGAGATCCTTGATTTCCTGCTGTCTGTTCTCTTCCCAGTTCTCAATGTATGGGTTCTTGCGAACGCGTAGTGGGCGACCAGTGAAGATGATTGTCCTGATGTTGTCGTCAAATCCGGAGGTTTGAACGGCTTCCTGATGTGCTTTTGGTGCGCCTGCCTCTTCGCTGAGGACGAAGCGAGTGCCAACCCAGACGGCACTGGCTCCCAACATGAGTGCCGCTGCTAGCGACTGGCCGTTGAATATACCACCGGCAGCGACGAGCTGAACCTCCCGACCAGTGAATGCGCTCTTCTTGCCTTCAAGTAGTTGCTTAACGGCTGGGATGAGGACCGAAGTTGGAACGTCACTAAACGGCATTAGTATCAAAGCCAAAGTGACATGTGCTGTGTGATGTCTTACCCGGTGTGACCACCACCTTCACCACCCTGGGCGCAGATGATATCAACACCAATCTCGAGGCATTTGGCGACGTGCTTTGGGTGGCCGATCATGTTCATGTACAGAATACCATGCTGGTGTAGCCTGTCGACAACTTCCTTTGGTGGTACACCGACAGCCGAGACAAAGAGCTTGACACCAGAGTCGATGATTATATCGATGAGTTCACCCAGCTTGCCCTTAGTGTAATCGTAGCTGGAATCCTTAGCATTAGTTACGGGCGTAAGCTCGTGTTGATATTTCTGCTCACTTTGTTTTCCTGGCGTTTCCTCCGACCTGTGGGAGTAGCAAGTCGACGCCAAACGGAGCGTTCTTATCCTTCAAAAAGCTCTTGAGCTCTTCGATCTGTTCTCGCAGCATGTCCGGAGTGTAGCCAACACCACCGATAACACCGAGGCCTCCAGCATTGGTGACAGCGGCGGCAAGCTTCGGGCCGGCGGCAACATTCATGCCAGCGAGGAGGACGGGATGATTGATCTTAAGGAGTTCGGTTGTGACCGTTCGTAATTGCTCTGCCAATTTGTCAATGCCATTGAACTACAGGCCAGATGCGCAGGCGCAAACGAGGAGGCATACGCGGGGAAGCCATTGTGGAGTATTTGTGGAGGTGAGGTATGAAGAGGCACAAAAGAAAAGATAATTAGCAGTCCGATGACGTGGATTCAGAAGAACCAAATGAAGAGACAGTAAGGTAGCAAAGTTGAGGAGGGAAGAAGAGAAGATTTGAGGTTCCGTTATGAAGAGAGTTGTAATCCAACGCCGAGGGTCACCTGTGAGAGGGTTCAGCCGAGGCTAGTCTGGCATGTCGTAGCAATACAAAGCTGTGCTGCGAACTTTTCGCTGAAGCGTCCATAATTCGCGGAAACGGACCGCGTCTTCACTGATTAGCCAGATTACTGATACTATTCCCGACATGTACGGAGTACTTCATGTTAGGAATATGTTGTGCTTAACCTCATATTATCAAGTCGCGTAACGTTATGGAGTAGCTACTTCCCGGTGAAGTATGAAGAGGCTTCCGTTATTCATTTCATTACATATCACCAACTACCTTACTCATCGATGTAATTATCTGCGATTCAAGTAGGCAAGATCTCTTACCGATTCTGTAGTTACTAGTAGTGGGTGGAACTAGACTCTCTTCCTTCTACGGTGGAACGGAATTTATCTTCGTAGGCCAAAGTCATTGCCTGAGGCCATAAACTCATTCCCCTAGCATAAATTGCTCTCCTTAGTCTCTCCGATGTGAAATTGTATCGTCTTTAGCATTTTGACGTCTATTATTTAAACCCATCTCCGAGTATGCTTAGAGTATGATCGATACGGAACTTCAACTGTTGTCATTCTCTACTATCTCCGGTTCATAATGTCGTTTCTTTGTATCTGATACGCAAATTCTTGACAAGGTTGAACTGCTGCGATTCCCCCACCATGAACGGCAGCTGGAGGAACTTAGAAAGAGCTATATCATGTCTCAACCTGCAGCAGTGTGCGTCAACTAGGTCTCCGAGAAAGTCAGCCGGCCTTCACCAAGTACGCTACCTGCATCAGCAATTCACATCTGGATCGCTACTGAGGACGCCTCGCGCGGCCGCGGTTAGGGTGAATTACTTGGCCCAGAGTGTTAGAGGAATGCGATCAGCGCCTGTGCCGACGAACCGTCCAGCTTTACCGACACCTCGTTCAGCCTTGTCAGCTTCTTCGCCAAGCATCACTGTACGGTGCGGCCACGCGACTTCTAGAGCGACTATGGAAGGACAAACAGCCTACGTCGCTCTTGGAAGCAACGTTGGAGATAGACTACGAATGATTGAGATGGCTTGTAATGCTATGGAAAGCTCAGGCGACATCCGTATTGAATCGACCAGTTGTTTGTGGGAAACCAAAGCCATGTATGTTGAGGACCAACCCGACTTCCTGAATGGTGTCTGCAAGATCAAGACGACTCTTGATCCCCAGGCTTTGCTTGACCGTCTACAATCTATCGAGAAAGGCCTGGGAAGGCAAAAGATCATAGACAAAGGCCCACGGAACATTGACTTGGACATTATTCTTTTCGGAGACAGGATCGTCGACACCGAGCGCCTGCGTATTCCTCATGCACTTATGCTTGAAAGAGAATTTGTCCTTCGACCTCTTTGTCAAGTGAACCCTGAAGGCCATATTCCTGGCTTTCCTCGGGAGAATGTTGAACAACAGTTGCTACGTCTCAGCAATTCTCCTGATGAATCAAGTGAACTTCCAATGTTCACCAAGGCGGAACTCCGACCGAATATGGCACCTTTGACGCCGCTGTCTCCGTTCAAAAAGACGCATATCATGTCAATCTTGAATGTTACGCCGGACTCCTTCTCTGATGGTGGTGTTCATCGTCCGCTTGACAAGGGATATCTCAGAGAACTTATTCTAGAACACTATAAGGCTGGTGCTACCATACTCGATATTGGAGGTCAATCAAGTAGACCCAGTGCGCCCTCTGTTACTGCGGAAGAAGAACTATCTCGAATTCTACCTGCTATTGAAGTTGCAACGGAAATGGGTATCGATATGGCAATATCCGTCGACACATATCGAGCTTCAGTCGCTGAGGCTGCTATCGGAGCGGGAGCACACATTATAAATGACATCAGTGCTGGTATGCTTGATCCGGAAATGCTCCCAACGATCGCTCGGCTTGGCTGCTCTGTTATTTTGATGCACATGCGTGGCACTCCGGAGACAATGATGAGCAAAGAAAATACAACTTATCATGGAGATCTGGTCCACAGTATTTTGGCAGAAATTCAAACCAGAGTACAAGCAGCCGAGGCCGCTGGGATACGACGGTGGAGAATGATTCTGGATCCCGGGATTGGATTTGCCAAAAATCAAAGCCAGAACCTGGAGATCCTTCGCAGATTTAACGAGTTTCAAAGCCATTCAGCCGAACCATTTTCTCACTTATTCCGAGGTATGCCTTGGATGATAGGTACAAGTCGCAAAGCCTTCATCGGTCACGTCACAGACGTCCCAGAGCCACGAGACCGGACCTGGGGTACAGCGGCAACGGTAACCGCGGCCGTCAGAGGTGGCGTCGACATTGTTAGGGTTCACGACGTTAATGAAATGGTCAAAGTGGTCCGTATGGCAGATGCCATTTACCGCACATCCAGGAATTAGCCACGGCAGCAAGCTTTTCAACTAATTTCCGGACGGTTGATTGGACGCAGCCATGAATGCAGATGATCGGCCGTCCGCGGTGCTGGGCAACCGCAAGCCTCGCAATGGGCGGTGTCAGGGTGCAACCCCGCATTATGTCAAGCCTCAGCAGTCGATAAGCGTGCAAAGGATTCACGAAGCATTACGAGCTTCGGGTTAGCTACCCGAGTGCGCATATATTCTTACCATGCTCCCAGACCTCAAATGCTGTGCGTTGTTGGTGTTGTTGTAATTGCTGTTGTTCCGCAACCATGGCCGACACAAAGGAAACGCAGATCGAGGGAGTCGAGAACGGTGCGAATGACACTCTTCACCACGAAAAGGACGTCAACGAAATCCAAGCCTCGCTCGAGCGATCAAAGCAAGGCGGATATGTCCCATACACAGCCGAGGAGGCAGCGCAACATCGAGCCTTGAACAGAAAATTCGACTTTCTTGTCCTGCCTTTTTGCGTCTTGGTCTACCTCTTCAACGGCCTTGACCGAAGCAACATAGGGAATGCACAAACGAATGGCTTCACTACCGACTTACATATGCCACAAGATGCGGTAAACACGGCAACAACGCTCTTCTTCTGTACCTTTGTGCCACTACAACCAGTCTCGGCCTCCATCGGCAAAAAGGTTGGACAAGCACACTGGCTAGCCTTTATCTCCTTCTTTTGGGGCCTTCTCACATTGTGTCACGCCTTCATCAAGACCGAACGCGAGCTCATTGCGATTCGACTTCTGATTGGCGTCTTCGAAGCAGGATTCTATCCAACGGCCGTCGCATACTTATCACTCTTCTATCCACGATTCTCTTTGGCATTACGCATCGGTCTTTTCTACGGAAGTTATGCGATTGCCGGAGCATTCGGAGGAATCATTGCTTACGGCGTTTTCCATATCCATGGCAAACTCTACCCATGGCAGTATCTGTTTATCATCGAGGGATCCATCACCATGCTGGTTGCCTTCATTGCACCGTTTTACCTTGCAACGAGCCCCAAGAAGGCGTGGTTCCTAAGCGAAGACGAAAAGGAATATGCTGAACGACGTATGGTGATGGATGCAGCAGCCAATAAGGATTCTCAGTATAAGCTATCAAGACGAGACATCTTTGAAGGCATTATCGACTGGAAGCTGTGGTGCGTGTTGCCATTCAACATCTTGGCTAGCATAGCACCGCAAGGTTTCACCATCTTCTTCCCATCCGTAGTCAAGGTATGCTCCTATCAATTATTATCTGGTCCGAACCATCTACTCATGGCATGACAGGGTCTTGGATACTCTGGAGCAATCGCAAATCTAATGACGGTACCACCTTATGTGATTGGTACCATCGTGCTATTAACCCTCGCCTACTCTTCGGATCATTTCCGTGAACGGACGACTCACATCTTGATCGGTCTCACGATTGTCATCATCGGCCTCATCGTAGTGATTACTTTGCCACTGTCGAACATCCACGGCCGCTACGGAGGTCTTGTGGTTCTTTTGGCTGGCACTTTCGTAGCGGCACCCATCACTGTTGCCTGGCTTGCTGGCAATACACCCGAACCAGGTAAACGAGCTGTCATCCTCGGTATCAATGGCTTCGGCAACTTGGGAGGTATCATCAGCACCGAGTTATTTAAACCTGAATATGGGCCTACATATCACTACCCGTTGAAAGTGACTCTTGGTTTGATCGCAGTTTCTTGGGTCGGATACTTCTGTTATCATTTCGAACTGAGATTTGCCAACTGGTATAAAGCCAGAAAGATCAGAAACATGACGCCGGACGAGGTAGAACAAGAGAACCTTGTGGATAAGAGATATGCGGATCGCAAGTGGACATTTGTGTATGGCTTGTAGTCGGTTTGTCGGTCTTTGGATGTCTAAGTCGTATCCGAAGGAGCGAGAATTCTTACTAATTGTATTTCGGTCAGCGATGATTCCAGCTTTGAACGTACCTCGTCTTAAGACTTTCTAGCTAGCAGCGCGCCTCACTTCAAATGAACTTAATCTTCAAATTTGTCAATCGAATTGCGCAACAGCGGAAGATCGCGGAACTAAAGGTTCCGTCTTGACTTTAGTTCCGTCTTAGCTCTCCTGTCGGACTCTTTTCCGCCTTTATGACCCTATTTCTTAGAGGTTTCGTCTTCTCGCATCTTCATATGCGCCGTTCCATGAAAGATCGGCCCCACCGCAACGTACCCGCATTATTCAGCATGGGCTTTTCTTCGCACTAGGGAGTAGGAGCGGTGGGGATTGCGGGCGAAGTCACATAAGGCCTTTCTTGCGTGACATGCCGCATTGCTGTACGGCAGTTGCGAAATGGCTATATAAAATACTGAAGGGTGACTTCAAGGCAAGAAAGTAAACAAGCTGTACTCTTCACGCTGTTCAATCCCAAAATTTTCAACTTCTTAGAGTCTACTCATCCTGTCATTCACCCACAAAAGCAATCATGGCCAGTCCAATCAAAAACGTACTCCTTGTTGGCGTAAGTCCAATTACAAATGATATATTCTTTAGATCTATAGTTAATAGTAGAGAAATACAGGCAAGTGGCAATGTCGGACCACCAATAGTCTCGGCCTTCTTAAATTCCAAAAAATTCAATGTCACCGTTCTGTCTCGCACCGAATCAACCAAAACCGTACCTGGCAACGCCAAGGTTATCAAATCGGACTTGGCCCCGGCTTCACTTGAAACTTCATTCAAAGGCCAGGATGCCATCATATCGTTGGTCGGAAATGCAGGCTTCGCTGGCCAGAAGGCCCTCATCGACGCCGCCGTAGCCGCGGGTGTCAAACGCTTCATTCCAAGCGAGTTCGGCTCCAATACTGAATCGAGTGTCGTTCGCCAGCGCGTTCCTATCTTTCAAGGTAAGCGTGATATCATCGAGTATGCCCAGACGAAAGAGAGCAGCGGGCTATCCTGGACGGGCTTTATCACGGGACCGATCTTCGATCTGGTAAGAGCATTTCTTGGGACGCGCCACTCTGTAGGGAGTTTACTGACTTTACGCGAAGTGCCTGAGAACTGGCTTCCTCAATTTCAACATCGCCGAAAAGACGGCCAAGATCTGGGACGGCGGCGACGTGCCATTTAGCACAACTAATCTTAGTACCATCGGCGACGCGTTGGTGGCGCTGCTCTCGAACCCCAAACTGGTTGAGGAGAGTGCCAACAAATATGTCTTCGTTGAGTCCTTCACTGTCACGCAGAACGAGGTGCTGAAGACGCTCGAGAAACTCACTGGTGCGAAATGGAAGGTGGAGCCTGTTGACGCAGAGGCGTGCCGGACTGATGCGCTTGAGAAACTTGGGAAAGGCGATTTCTCGGGCGTTGGAACTCTGATTCAAGCTGCTATCCTTTCAAAAGAGGGACTGAGTGATTTGAGACCTGTTGGACTATGGAATGACAAGCTCGGTCTGCGAAAGGAAAACCTAGAAGAAGAGGTGAAGAAAGTGCTGTAAGCAGAGAAGAAACGGCCAAGGCCATGGGTGTAAAGCGAGTATCATTTCGGAGGCCACCACCAGCTCATTATTCTCTCACCAAAATGCTCACGCTCTCGAATAACACTATATTCAATCATTTCGTTAGTACCACCCAGTCCAGCCTTGTGAGATTAGCCAATTCCCGCAACGTGTAGCCATTTTGTGGATTAGGAGCATTCTGGACCACATGAAGTTAAAAGGGACAGGGTATAGAATACGACCAGGCTGAATAACTCGAAAACCACATGTAAAAGAACCAAATCATATTATGTGCGATCGAGGCCGTTGCTCTGTACTCTACCTTCGATGTCGTTGGGTCTCTAAGAGCTTGGAGACATCTCACAAGCAACATGATACCATGTCACTAGTACTTTACGGTTCAAAGTGGAGAGAGAGAAGATGAATGAAGACTGTTGAGTTTAGTGGTAATTGTGTTTGACCGCATCTGTGGCTTAACGAAGGTTGAGGTTGTGAGTCCAGACAATGTGCAAAGAACTCCTTTCGCAAAAGACGTGAACGCCTTGTATTGAGTGTATCCTATGATGTTTCCACCCTATCTTCAGTTTCATTCCTAGCACCTTACAAAATGCTTCTGGTTTCTTCGTCGATCCGGCCGACGACGCGTAAAAGTTCATAATCTTCCCAACCTGACCTGCCTGTCCCTAATCCAATGCCGTAAGATAGTAGATTTAAATTGAATAAGACATTCTCGCCGCTCCATTGGTGGGTATATCTTCATTAGCATATTCATCGTCAATATGCCCAGCCTATGTTGAGTGACTTGGGCTGTTTGCCGTTGCGGTCCTAGTTGGTCCTATCTCTGCCTTCATTCAAACCATCAACACGCATCACTCGCATTTTGTCATCTCATGCTCACTTCAAGGTCGATAGGCAGGCGGTGGACTCCTTGTCTCATCTCCCGGCTGCGGTGCACCGTCCGGAAAGTTGAACCTCACGTGCGGCGTCTGATGGTTTGTTCGATGCGGATCGTGCATCCATGGACCGTCTGCGCTCAGTTCGGCCATCCCAACTGGTAAATCTGGGTCCGAATTGCGCCGTTGATACTCGTCTGAAGCCCGTTGTCGGTCGGCACCTGGTCCGAACTTATTATCCGGATTGTAGTAGTCTCCTGCTAGACCTTGAGCTGGCGGGTATGGCTGCTGCTGTGGTGGTGGCATAGACGGATACTGGCCATAGCCGTAGCTTTGCGGTGCAGGTGGTTGATTCGAGATTGGTGCGCCGTAGGCTTGAGGTTGTGGAGGTTGTGGGTATGGTGGTCGCGAAGAGTATGCCGGTGGCGCATAGCCTGGAGGAGGTTGAGAGCTCGCGCGACCAGGAGGACCGGGAGGACCAGGAGGGACGGCGAGATTGCTGCCCGCACTAGGTGGCTTCATGGCAGATGGCGGGACGTAGTCATACTTTGTATCACTTCTACCAGGTCGATCGTATCTATCGGGTCTATCGGGTCTGTCGGGTCTATCGGGTCTGTCGGGTCTGTCGGGTCTGTCGGGTCTGTCTGGAGAGCCCTCTTGCTTTCGCCTCCGCCGGCGTTCATGACGCAGCCTTGCCTCCTCGGCTTCAACACGTTCTCTTTCTTTCTTGTTCTTGTTGTGTTCACGGAGCAGGTAGCCAGCGGCCACGAGCTCGAGGCCACCGAGTATGACCATGATATTGAAGTGTGTACGGAGTGGTGTAGGTGAGAGTTGGGAGAAGGGAGGAGCAGGACAGATTTTTGGTGGTGAGCTGAGAATTGCCAGTCACCAGTCACCAGATGTCCATGCTTTGCCTTTATGCTAATTAGCCTGCGGCTGACAGCTGAACACATGGTAAGTCATTGGGTGTGGCTGTGTTGATCGGTCACCGTTCTCGCCTTTCCCGCTACAATACTCTACCGCTTTGCCTAAGTCCGGTTAAAGTGTTACCTATCCGGAGCCGGCTAAACCCGAGCTCTTCTTGATTGGCCCAAGCTTACCACGTAATATATTCGGCATCTTCTGACAATCGGCACCTCCGATCCGCTAGATGTAACTGCGCATGGCAACGGAGCAAAAAGTTTGCCATTTACAAAATACCAAAAGCAATGAAACTTGTAAATGAGGGTGGCATTAAGATGAAATTTATGCGTGGAAAGAACATTGATTGAAGATTCACTGTCTTCGGAATACATCACAATACACTTTTCATCACGACAGAATGTCATCTAGCAGAGCCAACGCCTTACAGACTTAGCCTCGTCGATGCATTATAGCGTACAAGTGTAAGCAAAGCCAAAGGTTCTACGATCCAACTTCTCCACCATGCTCTTTAACCTCTCCATCATCTAATTTTGGCGGTTTTCTGCTCAGCAGCGCTCTTAGCTCCGGCGTAATAACCCTCACCTCCTCCTCTGTTACAGTTGCTTCATTGTCCAAAGGCTGTGTGCCCTGGGCACGCGAGCCAGCGGTTCTGGCAGGAGTAGACTGAGAAGATGGATTCGAGCCCGTAACTGTGACGGGAACGGCGTTCGTTGGGTCTGTCGATCCCTTGGGTGATCCGGGACTGGGACGACGGTGTCTCACGCTATCAGGGCTGGGAAAGGTGTTCTTCCTATCGATGGCCTCGACTGTGCGTTCGAATCGACGGAATAACGCTTCGGCACGGACAAGAGTCGACTCTAGATCGATCGTGTTTGAGAGCTCATTCACTAACTATCGGTCAGAATGTCTAGGATCAGTATCTACAGGCTGCTGATAAACCACTCACCGTACTTGAGAACCTCGTCAAAGTGCTGCAGATGGTTCATAATTACGTCGCGGTGCTTTTCTAGAATTGCGAGTGCAACAAACAAGTGGAAACTGCTGCTGAGGTAGTCAGTCCATAGCACTTCCCACAGTCGAAGCACATCCATCCACGGGAACTCGCGCTTATACCACACTAGAAGCATGCGGAAGAAGAAAAAGAAATTCGTGGAGTCGGCTTTCTGAAGATGCATGTACAAACGCGGATCGAGTAACTGCACAAGCTGGTCGAGTGTGAGCAGTTGAACACGCATCCCGGATTGATCACGGAGGAAGTTTCGCTCCATCCTGTCCATAAAGCTGACGAATCCCCAAAAAGCGACGGCGTCATCCTGCATGACTGCGTATATTGGTGCGAGCAGATCACTCATGCCTTGTACATATCCTAACTCTTTGTTGTATTCGTTGTAAGTGAGAAGCATGTCCTTCATCTGCTCGAGATGAACATTTGTACCGGCCTCCGCAAATGGAGAGTCCGGATCTGGATGAGGAGTGTCTTCTCCCGCGAAGAGTGGGATATGACGGTCTGTTCGGTGCACATCCTTCTCTATAGAACGAACCCCAAAGAATGGGGATCAGTCAATCATGCTGTCATTTGAAGTAAGTGAAACGGGTGTAATACCTATACGGTTCTTCTGCTCACGCCACCATTCAGTCTCTTCAAGCGAGTTGTTAGGGTCTGCCATTCGCTCCCACCATGCACCTTTGAGCCGAATATACTCGTCACGTCGACTGTTCATGCTGGCTTGTCGTTCTTCGCGAGTAGAATCCCATTCATAAACACCCAAGAGGAATAGCCATGCTTCTTTCCTCACTCCGTCATCTGGATCCAAACCACCGTGAAAGATGCGCTCTTTCACTTCGTCAGGTGTGACTTCCAGCCGACCTGTATTCTCGTTGAAGAAACCGTTCCATTCTGTAAGAGTGACCGGTTTTCTCAGGTCTGCAAGAGACTGCTTGCCCATTTCCATATCGAGAATCTCAAATTCGCCAACGCCGGTCTTCTCCATCTCCAACACATCTCTGGCGTGCCAAAGCCGCTGATTGCGCTCCCTTTCACTCTGCTCTGCGATGCCCATGGCCCATCTCGCGAGATAAATTCGAGCCGAATCAAATTCATCTTGTAGCTGTTGCACTTCAGGATTCTGAATCAGTCTTCGCAATTGTGGCGGCAGATTCTTGTTCTCGGCAACAGCCTGTGCAGTTCGCCTCGTAAAATTTGTGACCTGAGACAACTTCTCCAAGACATTCCACCGTGTCTCCTTCAAGAACTTGGTGACAGGGTCCATGCCGCCGTCTCGCTTCGGACTTTTGCCACGACTGCTTTCGGCACCATTCTCATTCCCTACACCCGGGAGGCCGTCTTTGTCTATGCCTTTGATTTTACCGAATCCTCTGCGGTCAGCTTCGGATGGGTCTACAAGGTAAATATTTGGATCAGCACCGGCTCTTTCAATCCTTGCGTATCGTTTCAGCCAGCGAAGGACCTCATCACCACCCCAGAACATGCCACCGCCATCTCCGAACGGATCGAAGTTTTCCCGTGCTAGTTTCTTCCGTTGCAGAATTGTACTTTCACATTCGCTGTCGTGGAAGAAGAGTGCCGGAAACGAGTCGCCTGCACGAGTATTGATTATGACCGATCCGAACCACCAGCCAATGCTCGGTGGGCGGACCAGCAGAGAGTATATTTCACTGACCGGAATGGAGAAAGCGTAATGACCATGGCCGAGAGAAGAGCCACGAGCAGTTGTAAGTGGTGGAGCGGGAACGAGATAGGTGGTCTTCGGTGGAGAGGAGGAATCACTGAGGTCGACTTTCACGTAGGTATCATAGGCTTCGGAAGGCAGAGAGGATTCGGGAACCCAGGCGAGGAGGAGTGAGGAGGTGGCAATCTCATTTGAAGAATGGGATGATGTAGGACGAGCATCGTTCGCGGTTTGTGTTACAGGCGGTTTCTGTTGGATCAAAGCGATGAAGCCGGCAATGTTGTCCTTGGCGGAAGGCGTAGGATGAATATAGACCTAAGGAACAATGAGTCTTAAACCAGAGAGAAGTTGAAGCAAACTGACCTTGCTTTTGGTATACAGAAGCTTAACGCCTTTGCCAGACTTTGTATGTCTGATGGTGTTGTACTCGCCTTCATCATCGTCGGACATGGCGTAGAAGCTTGCGGAAGGCGAGGGAGGAGATTGAGGAGAGCCCATGTCTAGAGAGACAAAAGATAAAAAGGACAGAGATTAGGAGGAGTCTAAATTGTCTAACAATGCGGCATGTGCAAGGCCATAGGAGTTCGGTGTGGACGCGGTCAGTTGATGTCTGTCGAGTGATGACGATGGTGGGGTTCGGCTTTGAAGGTTGCGCAGGCGAAGCTGCAAGGCAGCAGGAATACCAACCAATTGACAGTGGCAAAGCATACGGCATCAGCTGCGGATTACGACTCCCTTGGATGATCGAGAAAGAAATGCAAATAGTCTCGCGAAATAACTCCTTCTGCAGTAGGTCTTGCGTGGTGTTTGCCGTGTCGAGGGCTTATTACCCTACCTTGGCTTGCATCCTGTTAAACGCCTTGAGAAATTAAAGAATATCAGATTTGGATGAATTTGTAACTTTGCGGTGATAATTCTTCTCAACAAATGCAAATCATAGGGTATAGACAAAGTCATTCGACGCTGGAGGGGGGACATTATTCCAGCAGTTGTACCGAACCAAAACATCAGGCCAACTCCAACTCCCGCTGAACGTATCATCGTGAACAATCCAAACCTATCACCTCTGCGGTCTCGGCCCACTGGGTAGGCCAACACCTCCTTGTCTAGGTCCTCTTGGCCCTGATGGTAGTCCTCCACCGCTGCTCGCATATGGACCACCTCCATACCCGCCACCGCCATAGCCAGCTCCACTTGGTGCGTATGGGTCATCGTTCCCACTCCATGGCGAGTTGGCGGAGACATATGGTCTATTGGAGGATCCAGATCCTCCACCATAGCGTCCTGCTGCTGCTCCTCCACTAGAGCTGTAGCTTCGGTCGTCGCTAGTTCGTGAAGAAGACGAGTACTTGCCTTCCGACTCGGCGTACGGATTGCGACCAGCAGCCGGACTGGAGTTCAGCGGCTGCGAAGGCACGTTGGAAGAACTCGGTGTAGGACTATTCGACCGTGCACCCCACAATCTCTGCTTCAGTCGCTCCTGTGCTGTGCTACCACTCCCTGCCGATGTTGGAGGAGAGGTATCGGAAGCGATCGGTCGCAGCGTGGTGGCCGACTGTGAGAATTGTGTTTGATAGCTGCCAGCTCGCTGACTTGGCAGTGGTCTTGCCGGCGCAGGCTCTTCTAGCGAGTCTCCGAATCGACTACCTGCTCTTGGATCACTAGCACTTGAAACATTTGCTCTTGCAAGTCCTGGCCGTGCGCGCAACGAACTCGGGTCTTCTTGTTGTTGCGGCTTCGAACCGTTGTCCCACAGATCACTCAGTCCGCCTCCTCTTCCCCATCTTGACGCTGCCCACGGTACCTGCCCGTACGGACTTTGCTGGGCTCCGCTGGAGCTAACCATCTGCGCTGGCGCTGGTGTTGGTGCCTTGGGATCCGGAGGGAGCCACTCCGGGCGTGAGCGACCTTTCTCGTTGTAATATGCGCGGAGCACTCGTGCAATGTGAGAATCGTCTTCAGTATCACCGTCTGCTTCGCTAGAAATTAGAGCTCGCCGTAGGTTGTTGGCCTTCGATGTAGCGGTAGTCAGGATGTTTGAGAGGTAGGACGTCATTGCGCTCGTTTGTGGCATCTGTGGCATTTGCGGCATTTGTGGCCGAGAGAAGGTGAGATTATTAAAGCGATCCATATTCGAAATTAGTGGCAGAGGGCTTGAAGGGGAGAGGAAATGGAGATCGAAGGTTGAAGTTTGGTGGGTGGAGAGTTGAGGCATCCAAATTCTCCGACTCCGCATGATCGAATTAGCCGTGGTGGCGCCTGGTGGTTTCAGACACAAGCAACCACACATATGAACCCAATAGTGCCCTCCACGTTTCTCTTTTGTGAGAACGTCGGCATCGGTGAAGAAGAAACCAATTCATCATTATGCGGAGATTGCTATAATTACTCTTGCTTCGCACTGGTAACTGCTGAGCTTGCATTTGATGGCTCGTGCCTTGTAGTTGATATCAGAGCCCCATAGCCATAATCGGAAGATCTCATCGGCCTACATACACTTCAAGTTGGAGAAGGTCAACTAATTTCTTCGACAAGACAGCTTTGGTATGCTGAGGACAAGCAAGGCTGGGATTTGTGACTGTGTGATATCTATTCCAGTCCCCGTTATGGATGAGCAACCAACGCATAATCTTCACACCCAATAGAGTAATCAGCAACTCTGATTTGAACATGTGCAATACGATAGCTGGCTAGCTTACTTGTTTCGGATATTCAGCTCTTCTTTCGGAGAAGCTGTCATCTCGAACTCCAAGCAAGATCCGCGTTCACGGAAGCCACCTACCTTAGAGTTAGATGATGCTGTGGACAAGGCGAAAGAAGGTGAGAGTCAAATGAAAAGAAAATCCAAAGAAAAGGAAAACGAACGGCACTCTACACTCTACGCGAAGGGTAAGCTCTCTCATTAGCTTTCAAACCTGACTGGCACCAATATCTGTGCGATGGTTCTATTCAGGAACGCCTAATATTACGCTCGATCCTCCTAATCACACAGGTGACATGCTCCATCTTCCTAATAATATTGTTACCGCTCTAGGCTGTCATTAGGTAAAGCGCCAAGTGCTTGGGAAATGGCGGCATATTGTGGCGTCCTACGGTCCGTCCCTACAATGCTCTGGGCTTGGTGTTGCCCTCGTGGGGCCCCAGCGATCTCAGCCGCAGCACCATCGGGCGTAGATTGCAAATACTGGCCAGACGACATCACTTCTGCAACATTCACAACTGTCGCGTAGAGAATATCGCATTCAGACGCGTTTGAACGTGGAATCCGTAGTCTTAGTGAACGTCTTCCACCTTCATGTTGGCTCGAACAACTATCACAAGCTTCACAAGCGCGTACATCAGAAGCCGGGGAGGGAACAGCGGCTTCTACTGTTCAAACCCGATGCAAGATGCCTCTGCGATTAGCAGCGCCATATAGAAAGGAGCACATTGCCATTGAGTAAGCGGTTTAATTATTCAGCAGCATCCTTAGATGGTTAACGGCATTTCAAGGATTATAGCAGTTCCTGGAATTGGAGCGTCTTCCCACACTTGGCAGTTTTCACCAAAGACCGAGGTTGGCAACCTAAGAAGAGCGAGTGCACTGCAAGACACTACATCACCAGCAAGAGCATCCCACCAACATTCAGCCCCAAGAGTCGATACACAAGAACGACGTGAATCAGAGACGATCTTTGACGACATCTCGCAAGCAAGGCTGTGGTTCTTCGACTATGGCGATGTGAGTGCAACTCACGACTTCGACTTTTATGCAAACAAGCTTCTTCAAGACTTAGTGCAGTTGATTGAGAACCAAGGTAAACGCAAACGACCTTTACACTTGGTTGGACATTCAACAGGTGGCCTGGTCATCAAGTATGCCTTGATCAAAGCCGATTCGAATGGAGAAGGCACGGCATTTGAGCAAGTGGCGGAAGCATGCTTTAGTCTCGCATTCTTCGGCGTTCCTCACTATGGCAGCTCTATCCTACATGACAACGTGTATAGGAACTCCGTGGAAGCTCTCACAGGCATGAAACTCAACGACAACATACGAGCAACTCTCAATCCGAAACGTGAAGACTTTGACGATGAAGCGAGGGACTTTGCACCACTGGCAAATAATCTTCGAAGAATTTGGACATTTGTTGAAGTCGAAGAGTCAAAGCTAAAAGTGTCTCACGTCAATCAAGCTGGCATAGGCGAGACTGACGTATCCTTCGCTGTGGTGGATGAACGCTCTGCCACTTTGACTACAGATCGTGTACCGATCGGGAATGAGACGGTGACAAGAGTAGCTGCAACGCATGCACACCTCGCCAGATTTGGCGGAACTCGAGCTGCATTTGCTTACAGAGAGTATGCCCAGGACTTGCGAGCACTGATTGACGAGCTTGATACGACATCCGGCCAATCTACCAGTTGGAGAGAGAATATCTTAAGTGACGATGTCACTGCTGAGGTTCACTTGTTTTACGAAGCTCAGTCTGAAGAAGTTATCAAGCTTTTCACTGTAGAATCTACACTGAGCGATTTGATTCGATCCGGTCCAACAGCATTGATCCGGCGCAGATTGGCTAAGACCAACAAGAGCCGCAGCATGGGAGCTAATGGTAGACCTCCAGGAGCAGCCTCGGTGACGTTTGGCCAGCGCGATCGTCTCAGCAAAGAGTCTTTCACAGAACCGGGTGCTAATTCCTCTGAGACAAGCTTCCATTCACAAGAACCACCTACTGTACCATCGATATTCGTGGACGGAAATCCAATAGAAGAGCCTGTTCCAGGACAAACTCGACGTGGATCCATTACTCTGGATCGAACATCTCGTGCAGAGCACATGAACCAAGGCCTAAGAAGAGCCAAAACTGTTCTTCATCTTACGGAGCCAGCATCGAGAGGAAAAGATGAATACATGGAACTTCCGTTACGCGATGATCTGTACGAATTGCCGACTCTTCGAACAATGAAATTTCGATGGATTTCCGTTCCGTGTAACAATATGGCTTTCGTTCCCAAGATTTTCAGATGCATCGCGGAGGAAACGAAGCGACCAGATCTCATGAATAACCTCACTCACGAGCGCGTTTTTCATGGAAAGCAAGCAGTTGCCCGTCATGGTCGGCCTCATGGACGGTATATGCAACCATTCTTCCAGTCAATTGAACTGGAGAAAGTGGATATCGAAAGATGCATAAAGCCACAGTATCCGGAGAAGAAACAATTCGTAATTTACTTCCCATACTTGCATTGGGATACGTTTCAGTCTATGATCAAAAGAAACGAAATCGTCAAGAGTCGTATGCGGCAACCAGGACCATATCCGTTTGACAAGTCCATTATGCAGGGTCGATCCATAGAGCACAGACTGATATGGAGCTATTTGACACATTCTGCAAACATGCCGCTGCATCACCGAAGGTCACTCGATCAGTATGGTTATCCAACACTCAGAGACGTTAGTGCGCGCGACATGGATCAAGTTCTATACAAGAGAACTCGCAACGATGCTGATGCGCTATTCGAGCAGACAAAAGAAGAAATACGATCAAAGATTAAAGAAGCCAAGCGTCGAGGAAAGAGTAGGATCAGACCAACTCGAAAGAAATCCATCGACGATAGTACCAAAGATGCTCCTGCGAAAGTTTTGATGGTTGATACCTTGTGGATGTGGATTATGGATCAAGAAACGATCATTACATGTTTCCCAAGTCGCGAAAGTGAGAAAGCTTTCGAGAAGCATGCAGATCTACGCGATGCCATCTACAGAGACGTTAACGGCGACCCAAGGATAGCCACGCATTGCGAGAATTGCGTTCAATTTGCAGCACTCACAATTCGCCACGCCGTGACAGTGTTTTTGGAACAGAAATCCGATAAGGATCTTGAAGTGTTTCGTATTTTTGAGGAATACATTAGCATGCTCACCGAATATCTAACGACTGCTTTCAAGGAATTCCGCGATAAGCATAAGCTACCGGTATTGTCCTTGACCGCGTTAGAGGATATGCATGATCATTCTATGGATCTTTGGTGCTTTCAAGAGTTAAGAGATGTGGAAGACGAATTGACAACAATCAAGAAACTATTGGACGAGCAGAAGAAAGTTATAGAGGATTTCTACAAAGTCGTCACCAAAAATCATCTCTCACGAAATGCTCGGGACTGGTTACAAGAAGCACTCCACAAATTGGAGGAATACAACGGCTTGATTGATCATATGCTTCACAATTGCCGAATTGCGCAGGACAACTTTAAGACGCTCTTAGACTTGAAGCAAAAGAACGCAAACGTCGTCGAAGTAGCTTTGGCACGCAAAGCAGCGGATCGCACAGCACAGCAAAGTCGTGCTGTGATGACTTTCACTGTTTTCACTGTCTTCTTCCTACCACTATCATTTTTTACATCTCTGTTTGGCATGAATGTACGTGAGTGGTCAGGAACCGGCACGAATCCACCAATGCACACAGTACTGGTTTTGATGTGCAGCACGTCAGCCGCTGTGATTGTCGTGGCTCTACTGTTAGCATTCAACAAACCTGTCCGTGCTCGTGTCTACAGAGCTTACCTTGCCATTAAAGATTGGCGAGATAGAGACAAGGCTACAATGGGAACGTTTTTGCATGAGGATGAAATGCGACCACGAGGTCGCTCCTTCAAAGTTTTCCATCGAAAACGATCAGCTATTGATGACGACACAGAGATGGGACCAACTGAGGAAAGGGTTGAAACAAAGGACTTTGCACTCCACCATCCACGGGTATCATCGTTCCTCTCTAACCCATTTTTGGATTCGAACAGGATGAAGACAGAATAAAAAGCACCTTTCAGTATTGGTACTTTGGTTTGGATATAACCATGTATAACAACTGTTACGAATTTTTCTCTACAGGCAAAGAAATCCATCTCCTGTGAATTCTCCCATCAGATTAATGATGGGATTCTGCACTTCGTACCAGCCATAAACATCCCAAGAGCAGCTTTGCCAGGGGGCACAAATACGGTATCAGCTTCCGGCCCTCCACCGAATATGATGTGTCACCTTCTATGGGATACGGAGGTGTATATGAGAACTTAGGTCGTAGGTCCGATAGAGTTGGAGTTACTTTCGCTGGGCTGAAGATTACTATTCTAGTAGCAAGGTAAATGTAAATTGGAATGAAGGTGGCCGAACTAACATAGAGTATGTCGCAGGGCGCATTTTACGGCAACTAGCTCCGTAGAGTTACGATATAAAAATTCCAAATGCTTCACATGTACGGAGTAGTTGAAACAAACATCATCTTGACAATCGGAAATATTTTTGTCGTTAGCTATATTGGACCAGCCTTACTGAGTCTAAAGCTCAAGTTGCAACTGACGGGCTATTTCCTTATGTTCATACGGCAGTTACCAGAGAGTGTACTTCCAACAACATACGAAGCATGTGCAAAACAGTCGACAGTATCGCTGCTACAGGGTCCGATTCTACTGGCACTACTACAATATCTTCTCCTCTTCTTCCCAAAGTGCTAGTACCTTCGAAAATTTGTCAATCTGCGTTCGCTCTCGCGAAAACTCATCTCTCTCTACCAATACTACATCACAGCCTACGAGTATTCTATTTAGCTTGGCAACTTACCGAATGCAATGATCCCAGAGGCTTGCTTGACGTGGATTCAGTGGCAGATTTCAGAGATGACACAAAGTACTCGCTACTCTTCACGGCTTGCATACTACACGATGTCGGTACCTGTCAAACATATGATGGCGAGCAACGATTTGAAGTCGAAGGCGCTGACGCTGCCATGACGCTTTTGCAATCCCATGGGGTATCAGGCAAAGACGCTTATGACGTGTGGGTAGCTATTGCGCTACATACAAGCCCACACATAGGCGAACGCATCGGTGCTTTGGCGAACCTCGTGAGGAGAGCCGTTTTGATTGACTTTGGAAGAACGTTGCCGAAGCTGGGAGACGAAAACAACGTATTGCAATTCAAAGAAGCCGCTGAGAAGGAGTGGCCAAGATTGAACATTGAGAAGGTCCTAGGTGATGCTGTGGTTGAACAAGCTGTACGACAACCAGTCAAAGCACCACCAGCGAGCTGGCCTGGGATTTTGTATCGTGCTCATTTGGCTGAACCGAAGTGGGACGGTGTCAACAAAGCATTTTAAGAGTTCTTCATGAAGGAATGTGGTATGAAAGCCGTCTATCATACAACAACCCGAATTAATGCGCAGATCAAGGACACTGCAGACGAAGGTGTAGTAGAAGAGCAATGCTTATGACTCTCAAAGATCTTTGTCACGATTATGAGCTTTGGTTATCTCGGAAGATCTCCAATCCCACAACTTCAGGTTCAGGATCAATACCAGGTGCAGCAACGAGAATCTCATTACCACTTCTAGGCTTCAAACCCTCAACTTCAATATAAAGTCTACCTGTCTCGAACCAATCGCCTCCACTAATTGGGAATGCCCATCTTTTTGGATCTCCATTGTTGATACTGAGAGTTAAGTTTGCTGTATTCGTGCCATTTGTCCAAGCTGATTCGAGGGCCACATTGTAGTTGCTTTAATATCAACTTAGCTCAAGTGCTTAACAGCTGCATGGTAACTTACATGAAGTTAAATCCTACTACTGTAGTAGAACTGTCACCTGAGCTCCAGGAATTTTCGGGAACACTGACACCTTTGAAGAGAATTGTAGAGCCGACGGTCAAGTTTTGGACTTTCGCATGCGTCGGAGCACAGTCATGTGGACTCGGGTTGTCGACGAGGCAGCTTTGAACATTTGCGAGACCACTAAGCGTAGCATTTGCCGCAGAGTAGTAAGTTGACTTGACGTTCTTCCACGGCGGTAGCGTAATCACGGCGTCGGAGGATGCTAATATCTTCAGCTCATGGCCTTCAAGTGAAAGTGATATAAGACTACTGCGATCTTCGATTGGACCAAGATCTTGTGCCTCCCATACGTTATGGACGTTAGATGCCGACCGAAGACCTACTAGGTCTAGAAGGTTCAACGACACAGAAGTACTTTCATTCGCCTAGTTCGAGACTGCGACCAAAAATCGGCTGTCTGGCAAATTCGAGGCCCATATATCGTAGCTTTCTTCGGTGAATCTTCGTACCAGACGCGCTTGTTCTCCTAACGGATCTTGATCGATCGCGATCACCTCAGAATTAGACAGGAGTTCTAAAGAAGAATTCGGAGTGATGCTTGTATTCATTGGTGTTCCAATGATCAGTGGACTCTTGTTGATTGCCCAAAATCCGAAGTGAAACTTCACTTCGATGTCGTTGAGCGCTTTCAGGCCGACAGTCAACATGTCTAAGTCGGCATATTTTCCCACACCAGTATGTTCCACATACGGCACGGCTTCATTCGCAATCCTCCAGATACTGGCCCAATTATCCTGGATATCGTTGGAAATGCGCCATGAATCGCC
>Ga0335072_10000172_pt1 | contig 139966 bp, 131 predicted proteins | sample Lox_Sample_21_FD_206725 | JGI IMG/M metagenome (GOLD analysis project Ga0335072, IMG submission 206725) | Soil microbial communities from Loxahatchee National Wildlife Refuge, Florida, United States - Lox_Sample_2.1 | ecosystem: Environmental > Terrestrial > Soil > Wetlands | place: USA...
CCTCAGCCGCGTCAGGCGGCGATCACGATCGGGCCGATCGTTTTTCATTGCCGCCATCATGCTTTCGCTGGGGCCTGATACAGAGAACCCCGTGTTTCGTAAAACACGGGGTTCGTCAGCAGTCTGAAGGCCCTGATTTTTCAGGGCCTTTTGTTTTTCAGAAGGCATAGGTTGGATCAAAACTTGGATCAACTCTGGATGGTCCATGCGATTCCCCCACCACCTGATTTACCGTCCTTCTGGCTTTTCCTTTCGCCTTATTGTCCCTGCTGACCTTCGGCCCCTGATAGGCCAAGCCGTCATCAGTCGGACCCTCCAAACCCACGACAAGCGGCTGGCCCAAGCCTTCGCCTTGGTGCTGGCGTCGCAGTATGCTCAAACCTTCAGGGACCTTCGGGGGGAAGGTATGGCTGGGAGCGGGCCACCATCGGTCAAAGACCTTGTGAGGGGGTTCCAGCAAGGAACCAACATCAAATACAAAATCGACCTCGAAAAAGGCATTGTTGAGGCCGATGATGAAGCCGACCACGGCAGGGCGATGGAAGCCATGGACCGTGCCGTTGAGGCAAGGAAGGCGTTTCAAAGTCAGCGCGTTCCTGCCAGCCGCAAGCCGGTTGCCGTTCCACCCGCACCGTTAGGCCTGACGCTTGAGCGGGCCATTCAAAACTATGCCGAAGTCGAGGCTCCTGGTCTTAAGGCCGATACCTGGGATGGTCGGCAACGGGCATTGAAATCATTTGTGGACAAGCTGGGTGGTCAAACCCCAGTTTCCTCCATTACCCGTGTCATGGCCTCAGAGTGGGCCAGCGATTTAATTCGCGATGGGGTGAGCAAACGCACCGCCGTCAACTACGTGTCCAACACGGCACAAGTCTTTGCCTTCCTGGTCCAGCAAGGCCATTTGACCGAAAACGTCGTCAAAGGCGTTTTGGTCATGAAGAAGAAGGAAAAAGCGCAACGCCGTGCTGAGGGCCATCAATGGGAAGCGTTTGATGTGGACCAACTCAAGCGCATTTACACCCCTTCAAACTTGGCGTTGATGACCAAGGTTCACCACCGTTGGGCAGCGCTACTTGGTTTGTATAGCGGCGCGAGAGTGGGAGAGGTGGCGCAAATCTACTTGCGCGACATCGTGCAGGAAAATGGCATTTGGTGCGTCAAACTGACGGTTGAGAGCGATGGTCAATCGGTTAAAACGGAAAGCTCAAAGCGCCTGGTGCCCTTGCATCCTGACCTGCTCAAGCTGGGTTTCATTGAGTATGTGCGGACTCTTCGAGATGCAGGGGAAGAACGCTTGTTTCCTGATGTGAACTTGGAAGGGAAAGCAGGCAAGGGGTCGGTTATATCCAAAAGTTTTACTTACCATCTGCAACGTTCAGAAGTGGCAGTTAGGCCGCGTCGCCAAAATGGCCGGGTTGGGTTTCACTCCCTTCGAAAGACCGTCATCCAAGCCTTGCAGGGGACCATGGTGTCCGATGAAAGGCGGCGGGCTTTTGTCGGTCATGAGCAGTCGGATGATGTGCACACCACGTCTTACATGCGTCCTTGGACCGCAGAAGAATTGTCTTCTTTGTGGGAGGGGTTGAAGTGGGGCGAGTGGCTGAAAATAGAGGCACTCACTGAATTGCTTCACGCAAATGCAGTTGCCTAAGCCAATATGAAAGAGAGCAAGCAAAACATAATCGATTCCGATGCTCTCGGTAAAAAGGGTGAGCGCAGATTTGGGGAACTCTGTGCTGATGCGGGTCTTACCTTTAATGCCTCTCTCGATTGGGATAAGGCCGGATGGGATTTCACCATCGATTTCGAACTGGATGAATCGGGGTTTTCGTCTCTAGACCACCGTAAGACTCCGCTGTCCTGTAGGGTGCAACAGAAGACCATATTGGATTCAACTGAGTCAGTTTGCCTTCCTCTGAAGATGGCCGAGCGGTTGGCAAAAGATGCCGTTCCGGCTTTCATCTCCGTCTTCAAAGTTTCAGAGCACTTACAATTTACTTCGGCATATTTGATTCACATATCGGGTGACCGTCTTGCCAGCATTTTAAAAAGACTGCGGAAAGAGGGGGTTGGGGCTTCAAGCAAAGACCTAAATGGCAAAAAAATTAGTTTTACGCCTATGGAAAGCGAGAGGATAGAGCTTTCTGGTTTTGCATTGAGAGAGGCGCTCAAGAAGTACATAGGCAACGACATTCATGCTTATGTCGAGAAGAAAAAGATTGAGGTCCAGCGAATTGGGTATGACGATGTCGCGTATACGCTTGGATTTTCAGTAGCGAAGAAAGACACGGCTTTGTTGCGTGAAGTATTCCTGGGTACAAGCGCAAAGTTGGAAATAAATGATTTCCACTACGAAGAAATAAGATTCGGAATATCACATCAGCACCAAGCTGGAGTGGGTGGAACGTTGCAGTTCAATGCGCCAGTTTACGGCCAGTGTTCCATCACTTTTTTAGATAAAAAGGCTCTCTCTTCAGCGAATTTCGAGGGAAAATTTTATGTATGCCCTCCCGAAATTGGTGGTGGCTTACGTCTAAAGAGTGACCTCATTACCATCAACTTTGCGACTGGTGGCGATGATGAAGAGATGATTGTGTCGTTTGAGCTGAGCGCTGAAGGGAAGCTTTGCTCCGCTTCGGAATGGACTAGTTATTGGAAAGCTATCCAAATTATCCAGTCGAGAGAAGGTGTCGTTAGGCTTCAATTGGCTGGTCAGTCCACATGCATGGAGCTAAGTATCTCTTCAATGAAAGAAAGCGACATCCAAGGGGATATGGGGTCGCGTGTGGCCTTGTTTGAAATGTTAGAGAGACTGCGAGTCGTCTCTGGAATTGATAAAAATCATAAGTTTTTTGTGCAAGACTGCTGGGATTCTAGTGATGAGATTGAGAAGCTCATTTACCTGTTGAGTGATGATGCAGGAACTCTTTACGCTAGTGTTATTGCAACGAAAGAAGAAAGCGAATCGTTCAATAGGAATATCATTTTTGCAGAAAGTGTCAGCATCTGCGGGGTTGTTGTTGCGTATTGCGGAACGGCAGATGTTTCGAGCGAGCATAACGGTGATAAAGCCAGTCTTACGCTCAAAAACTTGTCAGGTGTGAGGTTGAAGGAAGTAAAGTCTCTTCAGGAATACGAGCATTTCGTTGAGAAATTCAAAAAAGAGAAGGCTATCGATGCCATTCTCAACGGGGGATATATCCAAGCGTAAAGAGTAGCGAGCTTGGTGTCGCAACCGTTGAGAGCGTAAGAAAGTACCTTGGTCAGCCAAGGTCAAGTTAAGAATTAACTAGACTTGGGACAGTCATGGAAATCAATGAAGTAGTTATTCAAGGCTTGATGAAAGAAGCCGACTCTGCTGTGGTCAAGGAGTCATTTCGAGATGTTCCGTCTAAAATGGACGGAAGAATGCTCAGTCTTGGTGACGAGCTTTTGCGGGTCTATGGGAAGGCGACAAATAACTATGGTTGCTTTGACTCTGATAAGGAAATTTACAGATTCCCAAGTCACTTGGAAGGTTACTACGCCGGTGAGGAGAGCTTAGTACCTTTTTCTAAGGTCACATCAAGACTTGTGGCGGATAGGATGAAGTCGTCCCTCAAGTCAACAGGTGGTTACATATTATTTCTTCGATATGAAAACATGGGGCGAGATTGGCTCCTTATCGTGGTTCTGAAGTTGAAGACAGCAACTGGTATTGATAGAGAGACATTGGACCTAAACGACTCGCTTTCTTTTGACATTAGTCATCTTCATGAGGCGGCCAGGGTTGACCTTGAGAAATGGAAAAACAACGAACAACCCTATTTGTCGTTCATCAAGCGCAGTGGTCGTCAGGATGAGGTGACACGCTATTTTCGCTTAGCGCTTGGATGCACGGAATATACCGATTCCAAGAGCAACACCGACCAAGCCTTGAAGGCGGTCGATGCATATTGTGTTGCCATGGAGTGGACGCCAGAGAAGAAGCGTGATGCAAGGCAGAAGACCTTCAACTACTTCGAAGAGAAGCGCTCACAAGACCAGCCCGTTAATCTGGAAGCTTTATCTGGAATGTTAAACGACCTGGAGCCGAAGTCGTTCATTGAGTTTGTGAAGGAAAAGGAGTTTCCTGTTAGTGAGTCCTTCGAGCCTCATAAAAAAACGTACTCTCGATTCAAGCGAATCAGCAAAAGCTTTGGCACGGTCAAGATAAGTTTCGATGTGCAGGACGTCATAGATGAAAAAGTGGATTATGACGAAAAGCTGAAATCTGTAATTATTAAGGACGTCCCAGAAAGTCTTGTTCAGGACATCAGGAAAGCGAAGGGCGATGAGTCTGCCGAGTGACAATTTAGATTTGGCGGTTCTTGTCTACCGAAGCGTGGAGAATCGTCAGGTAGATGGCCGGAACGTATCTGGGCGCATTCCAGATGCGATGAATTTTCTTGAGGTCAAGCAGTCATTAGAGCGACATGAGCTCTATGTTTCGGACGATGAAGGAAATCGTCACGTCGAAATTTCTGCGCCAGGTACTTTTCATTTAAGTCTTGAAGACATGCTGAAAGCCGCCGCCAGAAGATTGGAGCCACAGGCAAGATTTTATTTGGCTGACATTGACTACTTGTACGAAGCAGGAGATGAAAAGGCACCTGTCGAAGTCAAATTGTACTTTGAGGCAGCGAAGCTTTTTAGGCTTCTCAAGAGTGTAGCGGACTATGTAAACGAATTTGGAGCATACAAGAGTCTGGTGTTTTTACAAAAAACAAAGCTTGAGCTTGCTCCAGACTATGAGGTTAAGGATTTAAAAGAAGTTGACTGTCTCGACTACTTTGACGCGAACTTTGTTCAAAGCGATATACACAAAGAGCAAAAAGCAACAATTATCAAGACCGTGTTGTTTGAGAAGTTTGTCGATTCTCCTCGCATAACAACTGCCGATGTCATTGCCAAGTTCGGGGCCATCTTAGATGGCGTTAAGTCAAACTATGAACTTTATGTATCTGAATTTTCGTTCCAGAAGGTCAAGGAAGAAGTTGAAAAAGACAAGCTGGAATTCACATCTAAACTAAACAAGGTTTTTTCTGACATACAAAGTCAATTGCTGGCCGTTCCCGCATCCATCATATTGGTTGGTGGTCAGATGGAGAGCGCCAGTCATTGGAGTCTGAAAAATGTCCTTATTTGGGTTGGGGCTCTCGTCTATGCCGTTCTCATGGATCTTCTTGTTTCCAATCAAAGGAACACGCTTGAGGTGGTGAAGGCAGAAATAGAAGAGCAATGGGAACTGATTCGTGGTCGTCATCAGAGCATCGCTGAGAAATTTTCAAAGAGCTATGGCTATTTGGACAATAGGTACAAGCATCAACGCCACTTGTTGTTGGTAGTGGATGGACTTGTTGCATTTTCTTTGCTTTTTTCTACCTGGATGTTATTGCACTACTCTATCGATTTTACTCTACAATTTTGGTCATCCATCCTTGGTCTTGGTGCAGGATTGTTTTTTTTTGCTGTGTCTTTTGCCCTGTCGAGGTTTAGAAAGAGGGTGAAGGTGGATGTGTTGCCATCAGCTTCGACCAATTGATTGTTGGCGGCTGTTACTTGGATTGGATTACGTCCGCTGCTCCGCTCGGTTGAGCGCAGACTTGCCGACTGAGTTGGTCATGTAACACCTGGAGCTGAGGGTGAGTTTCGTCTCCCTCAGCTTTTTTGCTCTTACAGGTGGGAGTTCAAATGCGTGATAGCTTTCACAATGAACGCCGTGAGGATTGCCCACCACTTGAAGGGCATTGACCCATGACACCAGACGTTCACTTGAATGCCAACCGACACGCCTTTTGCCTCACCCTTGCTACCGGCACTGCTGTCTTTCATAGGCACCTCGGACATAACTGTTAGGAGGCCGCGCGCCACGCGAACGAGTTCGCAGCACAATGCTGCGAACCCCTGCCAGCGGCCTGGGGAATGGCGGAAATTGAGTTCGGCAACAGCCGATACGGTCAACTAGAGGAGTGAGAACTCCGCTAACGACATGCGCGAGTGCGCTAACAGTTAGTGATTGGAACGCCGAGTCGAGCTTGCTCTCGTCGTACCAATTACCGCCCCTTAGGGGCTTGCCTTGAGGCATTCAAAGGCTGAATGCAGCCAGTTCGGTTCCGACAATAGCGGGGCTGCAAACGGTCGTCAACTACCCGAGATAACGCGCGGACTTAGGCCATTGACGCCCAGGCGCTTTACCATGGCGAAGGGTCTCAGGTAGACACAGGCTACAATCATGAGTGATGGGGTGAAATTCGAAAGTCTTCTTGACCGCGAGTTTCGCTGGCCTCGCAAAGGGGACAGGGCGTTCATCCAGTCTACAAGCCGACTACAAAACGCCCTCATCGAGCCATACGCGCACAGTCGTTTGGTGATGATGATGACTGGCTATAAGAAGGCGGCAGACTTGATGGTCGAGCGTGGGGAAGCTGACCGATTCGACCGCGATGCACTGGTCTACCCCATTATTTTCAACTATCGCCAATTTATTGAGCTATCCCTCAAGTATCTCATTGCAACGTATGGCTCTACTGTCGGCGTTGAAGCAATTTGGAATAAGCATGACCTCGACGTACTCTGGAAAGCTTTTACTAAGTTGCTGGATGGTTACGGTTGCAAGGACGTAGAAGAGACGGACCCTGTCGTTGCTGAAATCATCGCTGAGTTTGCCAAGGTTGACCCCGCTTCGTTCTCCTATCGCTACCCCGTGGATACCAAAGGAAATCCTATTCCAATAACACACGAGGAACTTGATTTGAAGGCACTCGCTGATGTGATGCAAGCCCTTGAAGGTTATTTCACTGGATGCGATGGCTACTTTGATTCGTTGCAAGGTGCGGAGTCTTAGAGCCTAAGCATTTCTTTTTGAGCAAGAGCGCGTCTTAGTGTTCTGCGAACACGACCGCGTAAACGCCAGTGCGCGCTTCGCTTGCAACACTCAAAGCCAAGCTTCAATTCAACAACACTAAAGCATCGAAAAAATCCACGCATCACAAGGTGGATTTTATATTTGGGCGCTTCCCATTGACAGGTCTCGCAAATCTGCTTTGATGTTCTGGCAACGTCGTATCTGGTTACTTTGTAAGGTGACATCAAACACTAACACGTTGCATCTAGGTCACGGATTGACCTGTCATCAACCCTGAATGTCATGGAGGACATCTATGCAAGTACATCAACACGCGCGCCCTCATATTGAGACCCATACTCGTTCACAGAATCACTCTGCTGTTGCGGGGGCTGCGTACCGGTTGGGTTTAAGACTTTACGACGAACGCCAAAAATGTTGGCATGACTTCCGAAAACGTGCTTTAGGTGAAGAAGTGGTCAGAGCTTTGACCATTGCACCAAATGGTGCTCCGTCTTGGGCAACGGACCCAGCTCAGCTTTGGAACAGGGTTGAAGCGTCTGAGAAACGAAAAGACGCGCAACTCGCACGGGATTATCGCATTCCCGTGCCCTTCGGCCTCTCTGACCAAGATGCGGGCGACTTGGCCGAAGAAATGGCAAGGTTCATTTGCGACACCCTGCATGTACCGGTCTCACTTGGTCTTCATCGTGATGCCGACCGCGATGCGTTGGGTCTGCTCAAACCAAAAGACAAACAGGGCTTTCACGCGCACCTGTATTTTCCCACCCGTCGCCTTGCTGATGCGTCAATAGATGAAGGTGGAGAAGGCACTTCAAGTACAGGGTTTGGAGCCAAGTTGACGGAACTGTCCAATAAGAATACCAGCGCGGTGTTTGTTGAAATGTTGAATTGTAAGTGGTCGGAGCTTGCTAACGATTTCTCTCGAAGCGTCGGCTCAGACATCAAATTCGAATACAAGAGCTACAAGCGCCTTGGTTTAAACCTGACGCCACAGCCAACGCTCGGCCAAGCAGCCACTGCGATGGAACGGAAAGGCATCTATACGAATCGGGGCGATAGCCTTCGGGAAGCATTAGCCGTGGCCCACGTCTACCAGAAGGCTCATATGAGTGCTCTGGACGCGCAGCATGCTCAGGCCGTTAAGGATGTGCAGCGTGAAGGTGGGAAGCCCCTACAGGCGCATGCGCGGGCATTGAAGAAATCGGCGGTTTCTTTGTTCGGACCTAGAAAGTCTCAGTCCTTGGTTCAACCTGTCATTGGCCGCCAAGGTTCCTTGGCCTATCGCCTTCGGCAAACTGCCCCGACACCTCAAAGCAAAGAAGAGGCGGAAGAACTGGAACGTTCTTTGGTGCTGATTGAAGCACTAGACAAGGCTTTCGCCACCTACCATGAACTGCAAGCGAAGATGGACGAACTCTTTAAAATCATCGAAGCCACTCGGGCGGCATCACTGGACAACCAATTTCAAGCTGACCAAAGTCGGCATCTGCGAAAACTGGCGCAAATCAAACTCACCACCTGGGAACAGGAAAACCGTTGGCGTCTAATGATGTTTGCAACGATGGGCGGCTCTCATGTTAAACACGAAAAGCTACGGTCCAAAGTTCGTCTTCATGATGGTCATGTGCAAGAATTGAAAAAGACCATTTCCAACCATGCTACAGAGGTAGTCGCATTGGAAAAAGAAGCCAGTTCGTTGAAGGAAAGGCAGGCTGATGCGCTGTCCTTGATTCGAAACTCGCTGGTCAAGCTGGATGAAGCCAAGTCTCCCTTGATGGCGAACTTGCTCAAGGAATTCTCGGGTTCTGATAGGGAGTTGCTTCGCAAAGAATTGCCAACTCTGTTTCAGAGTGAAGAGAGCAAGGAAGATGGGGATATGGATGGTTTGTCGATGCAAGATTCAGTCCATCATCCCGAACCTGCACGTCACAAAGATGCTTTAAAATGGTGAGCTTTCAAGCATGGTCAAGCAGGTTCGGAGATGACGTTGGAACTTCAAACTCAAGCCTTTCGCCTTCGCATCGAACTCGATAGAACTGAGCCTTTGGTTTGGCGTCGGATTGAAATTCTCACATCTGCAACCTTCTGGGATTTGCATGTGGCCATTCAAGACGCCTTTGGTTGGATGGATTGTCATCTCCACCAGTTTGAGGTGGAGTCACCAACGGGCAGCATCCATATCGGTGTTCCTGATGAATACGCCAGAGAACCCATCCTAGAGGGTTGGACTGTTTCTCTTTCCCGATACCTAGGGCAGGTTCGAACGCTGACATACCTGTACGATTTTGGCGATGACTGGCGTCACACCATCCACTTGGAAGAAGTGATGGATGCAGACGGTGAAAATTATCCCCGTTGCTTGGCGGGCGAAAATGCAACACCCCCGGAAGACTGCGGGGGTGTGTATGGGTATGAAGAGCTGAAGCAAGTATTGATAGGGCCAAAGAACGCCCGATACAAAGAGATGCGGTCCTGGTTGAAAGAAGGACACGCTAAGGCCTACTGGCCGTTTGACCCCAACGACTTTGAAGTCTCAGACGTCCAGTTCACCAATGCCAAGTTGCGACTCAAGCGGTATTTAAAAAATACGTGACAGACGTTTTGCCTCTACCTCGCTTTGACGGGTAGGCTTGAAAGTGAAGTCAGATGCTTTTCCCCATTCCGACGAATGCGATGCAGTTGAGAAATGTGTTCGGGTGTCAGGGAAAAGTCCTCCTTCCATCCATTGGGAAACGTTACGGTCAGTTTGTTATTTTCTCCACGCACTTGGTCTAGGGTGATGGCATGCATCTCACGGCCTGCCAGTGTTTTGAAAAAACCTTGGCCATTTTGACCGATGACCAAGTAGCGAATGTTTGGCGCCGGGGTGTAATCAAACAACTCCAATGGATTTTTAAGCTGTTTGACCAAGATGTCTTGTCGGCATTCCTTTAGAAGTCGTTTGCAAGATGCATCCCAAGATTTCCGAACCCATTTTTCGTTGGGAATAAGTTGGTGCCGATGCGCATGGACCCAACGCTTGAAGGCTTTGGCCGTTCGGTTGCGAATGCGCAAACAGGCCACGTTGCGGTCGGTTTTGGATTGCTGAAGGCTGTGATTCGTCGCCCATTGTTGGTGAAAATGCAAAACAGGGTCAATTTCTTCGACGAAGACGGATGTCAGTCCTGTTGGCTTTTCTTGGGTGAGGGTCTGCCACCAACCTTCTACCCCTTTGGTCAAACGTCCTGTCGAAAAGCCACCGCCTGAGTCATACAGGGTCACGCTGTCTGAGGTGCCTGGATGCCACTTTTGCTTGGTTTCAGTGTAGGTTTCCCTTCGATAAAAAAACTGACCACACCCGAGCTTCAATGAATGGACGTTGACGTCTTCATTGGACTCAAGGGTGAGCAGTTGCTCACGGGTTGAGATGCGTACACAGAGGTCTTTTCCTTTAAAAAGGCTTTGACGTGGACGGATAAGAAATTCCCACGTCATCCACGCAAGGAGAAGAACAAGCGCAAACGCCAAGGTCATCCACATGCTTGGTTCAATGGTCATGATGGTTCATCCCTGTTTTAAAAATAAAGCAAACCAGCTCAGTTGTTCATGCTTGAGCTGGACCACTTGACGTAATGGCCGTCCTTGTCGAAATACAACAATGTGTTTTGACTTTGTGTATGGGCGCCTTTGCCGATGAACGCACCAGCAATGGGGATATAGGACTTCGCGTCCGTTTGTTCTGCTGAGTACAGGTAATCCAGTTGCGTTGTTCCGTCATAGTTGTGCTGGACGGACATGGGCTGACCCAACAACTGCTCAGCATCGGAGATAGTACTGATGCCCGGTTTCAGTTGGTTCAACTGGTTGGGGTCGATTTTCGTGCCAGTGGTGGCGCAGGCGGTCAGAAGAAGAGCCGTGGTGAGGGTGAAAATCTTTTTCATGGTGTAACCCCTGTAGTTACGTTGGCTTTCCAGCATTTGGCCGGTGTAATGACGTTAGTCAATGTCGAGAGAGGCGACGGTCTTGCTGTTCTGTTGAAGGTCTTGGAAGTCCACGTGCAGATGTGTGGCCGTTGCGTTGATTTGATTTTTGGTTGGGTCAATGCCATCCACGAAGAAGTATTGCGTGAACATCATCTTCAGATGGAAATTGGCGCGAAGCGATTCAATTTGATGAGCCACATTGGTATCGGTGACCTTGAGGTCACACATATTTGGACTCGGAGTGATTTTGAGATAGATGCCTTGCTTTGCTTGGTAGGCAAACTGCCCGCATCCATCGATGCGAAAGCTTTGAGTCCCGAAGTCATAGGGCTTGAGCAAAGCAAAGGTGCCAAACGGTTGTTCGGTTTGCAGGACGTAATAGTCAAGCTTCCGATACTTCTCCAGAGTGGCGTTTATGGTTGGAAGGTCGGCAGTCATGATGTCGTGCTTTTTGAACGCATCTGACTCGTTGAAGTATTCCGGCGAAAAGAGCTTCATCTTTTCGTCATCACTGGGCTGGTCAGTAAGCCTAGAGACGTAGACGTAAGTCAGCCAAGACGGGTCGTCGGACTTGGTGTAGTTCGAAAGTGGCGTGGTCCGGTCGGCTTTGGATACTGCACTTTGTCCAAAGGGATGGGCTTCTGCTGTACTGCCGTCGCCACTTTGATTGATTGGATTCGTAGACCCTGTGGCGGTCGGGTCTTGGGAAGAGTGGTTGCACCCCGCCAGGGCTAGACTCAGGGCTAGCCCCATCATGAATCGCTTCATTTTTGCCCCCCATTCCCTGATATGTGACCAAATTCCATCATATGTGATGATCACATATGTGACCATAGCATAAACGGCCTTCACATATAGCTTTTCAAGCCACTCAGAGGGTTGAGCGGTGGCGCGGAAAAGCATCTACAGGCCAGAGCACAGAATCTTTGCGGAGCTGCTCCGTGATGTTCGGACCCGTGCTGACCTCACCCAGGAACAACTCTCCCAGGCTCTGGATGTAGACCAAGCTTTCGTGAGTGAAGCCGAGCGGGGTAGGCGGAGGCTAGATACCGTCCAGGTCCATGACTGGTGTGTGGCCTGCAAGACTGACCTTGTCCACATCAGCAAAGAATTTCAGAAACGTCTTGCGGACCCCAAGTACAAAGAACCCAGGGAGCCTGATGGCCGAAAGAGGCCACGCGAGAAATAGAGCAATCTATTTCTTGGATGCTTTGGCTTTCTTTACTTCTTCCTTCTCTCGCCTCTCCAAAGATTCCTGGTGGGCGGTTTGATGTTGTCTGCTTTCCTTCACCGTTTCAAAGTAGGCATCAAAACGGCCTGATGTATAAGGTTGCATTGGCGTTGGAGGAAACGCGATTTTTTCAATGTATTTTTTGCACGCAAATACGTTAGGCCGTGTCGCATAACGCCTATCCTTACACGTGTTTTCGGGTGCATGCCCGTTGATGGCATCAATGACGTTCTCGGGAATCAATGAGTATTTGGCGAGACTTGTAAACGTGTGTCGAAAGCAATGAAAGGTCTTCTTGCGAGACTTGATACCACACGCGTTCCTGTATTTTCGAAACCACATGGTCATGGGATGACCAGGGTCTTCCTCCTTGTTTTCGACTCTAGGAAAGACTTCGGAGAAGCCCGCTTTGGCAACGTCTTCGACGTATTGCAGGAAGCCTAAGTTAAGAAGGTAATCGGGGATGGGGACTTTTCGAACCGAGTAGGGCGTTTTAACGCTTTTCTTTTTCTTCTTCCCTTCTTCATCGTTGTCTTCAGCCACATTAAAATAGACAACATCAATGGGGTTTCCGAGTTCATCAAGGCCACTGTCGCGCTTGATGTCATCGACACTAAGTTGGCAAATCTCTCGAATGCGCATGGATGTCCGTAGCGCAATTTCCATGAGCCAAAAATGGCGGGGGTCTCGAAAACATTTTGTTCTGGTTGGGTCGAGTAAGGCTTGTAGGTCTACCGCATCAAACCAGATTTTCGTTTGTTCGGCAGTGGGGTCTTTGTAACGAGAGCAGTCGATGAGGTTGGCAGGACTTTCCATCAAATGCTTTGATTCCACGCACCAGTTGAAAAACGTGCAAAGTGTATTGATGTGTTTGCCTTTGGTGTCTCTCGTTATCGGCTTTAACTTCTGTCTTTGACCTTCCATGATGATTTCTCTGGGTCGAAGACCTTCAAAGTCTTTGCGTCTTTGAATGTTTGCAGGCCACTTTTCAATGGCATCCTGAAACTTCGTCACATCGCTATAGGTGATGTGGTCAAGAGGCTTGTTGCCTATTAAATCTTGCAAGACGTTTAAGGTCCAATTGACCTCATTGAGGCTTGTTTTGGTCACGCCCTTTCCGCATTTCATGTTTCGAAGATGCGCTTCGGCATAGAAGCTCAATTTTTCCCGAACAGGTTCAGGCTTAGATGGAGAGGGTGCTGGCGGTGGTGTGGGTGATGCAGTGGGTGTTTGCTGTAGAACTTCGCCTGTCTTTAGTACGGGTGCTTCATTGCTAGAAATTTCGGACGGGATTGGCTGTGGAGAGAAACGGTAGGTGCTACCGAGTTCGGCCTTGATGGTTTGGACCGCCTCCATCGCCAAACTATGGCTTTCAACGTTCGCGACGACTTTAAGGAAGTTGTCGCCAAAAATAATTTCATAGTGGTTGTTAGAGTTGGTAATTGATGTCGGAGTAATAGATGAAACGTGCATAGGCACCCCTTGTTTGGGGCTGGGTATTCGCTCAATAGGCAATCCAGCAATGGGTTAAAAGAGCCATTAAAGGAGCCTTTTTTTGCCTAGTCAAACGCTGATCGCTAGCGCCAAAAATGACGGCAAAAAGTGGGTGCTTTTTCTCGATATTGATCGGGTCAGCAAAGCGAAGAAAATCGGCGAGGTTTTTGCCGCTTGACAGTTGCCCATGCGCAGGCATGATGAAGTGATGTTTCGGAGGTCTTTATATCGCTTCTTGCTCAAAAAAATTTTGGATTGAGCCTTTTTGAAAAAATCGGAATGGTGTGAGACTGCTTACAGTCTGATATTGATACATATTTCTAAGAGTTAAGTGATTGATGATGTTCCAACAATTAAACGGAAAAATTGCATAGGGTTCGAGTTTTCAAATGGAATTGCCAGGGGTCATGGATGACCTTTCAAACCAGACAAAGCCAGGGGCGTTTTGCGATGCCAAAAATGAGGTCCGATAGGCTTGGTAGCAAGGGTGAGTTGCGATTTGGTGAGTGGTGCGAGGATGCGGGTTTGATTTGCAATAAAGTCCAGCGCGACATGGCTGGATGGGATTTCATCGTCGATTTCGAGCAAGATGCAAAAAGCGATGAGCCATTGGACGGTCGAAAAGCTCCTTGTTCCTGTCTTGTGCAAGTCAAGACCATCAACGAATCAACGGAGTCAGTGAAAGTACGACTCAACATGGCCGAGCGTCTGGCCAAGGACCTCAAGCCGTCCTTCATCGTTGTGATGGAGGTAAGGGAAGACAAAAGCTTTTCCTGCGCCTACGTACTTCACATCATGGACGACTATCTCGAAGCGATTTTAAAAAGGCTGAGAGTCGAAGACGAAAAGAAACAGCGCCACAAGATAAACAAAAAGTTTATCCACTTTAAGGTCAGTGAGGCTGTAAGGATTGAAGCATCGTCAGATGCCTTGAGAGCATCCTTAGAAAGGCATGCTGGCAAAGACATGCATGCTTATGCCAACAAAAAGAATGAGCAAATGAAGACTCTTGGATATGGACCAAGAGCACATGAAGGACGGTTCAGTGTTCGCATGGAGAACGCTGAGCAATTGGCCAAATTATTTTTGGGGGAGGTCGAAGAGGTCGAAACAGATGGTATAGAGATGGCGGAAACAAGATTTGGAATTCGCATTGAAACAGTTCCACCAACCAAAGGTAAGATTTCCATCCGTCCAAATCCCATTGAGCAATGCACCCTAAAATTTAGATGTGATGGCAGCGATTACCCGATTGCGATGAGTGCCAATGCATTTATGGCGCCAAAGCCCATTGGTGGAAAAGTGTATTTGATGTTTAAGTCGGAACTCTTGAAAGTTCCAGTCACCATCGCTGATGGAAACATCGATTACGCCATCTACTTTTTGGCGGACGAAAAGCGCATGACGATTCAAAGTCTCGTGGACTATGCGACCTTGCGACATGCTCTATGCAATGGACAGGTATCAATGGAGATTGTCACGTCAAGTCATCTTCGGGACATGACATTGCCGTTCCAGAAGAAGGATGCATCGGAAGGGGAGTTGGACTATGCGAGTGCTATGCTGGATATATCAAAGGATTTGCAGAATCTAGCAAAGTTAAGTGGCCTTTCATCCGATGTGGATTTCATGATTGATGATGTCCATAACTCTGTTCAGTCACTCGAGCATTTTTCATACTTGCTGGAGACGGGTGGCATAACCCATTACTCGGATGAATCCCTTCCAGAGGGGGTCATTGTGTCTGGCGTGCCCATCATTGTCGCTAACAAGGTTGAAGTTGGAGCTGTTCACTTTGCTTACTATGGTGTTGCAAGTGTCAGTGTCATGAAGGAAGAAGGTCGAACCAAGATTGAGATACAAAATTTCTCTTTCAAGAGAGCGGAAGTGATTGGTTCTTCCAATGATGACTTTGCTGCCTTCAGAAAAAAAGCGACTGATAGAGAAGGTATAGAAGCACAGATTATTTCGTCTGTTGATTGATACCACGGGGGCAGGTATGGCTAAGTCAGTTGTGCGACATCGTGCTTACTTTTGGCTGGGTGCGATTTTTGTTACGTCTGCGATAGTTGCCTTTATCGCGCCACATGGTGATTTTTTACAGCAATTTGCATCTGTCCCCCTTGTGGGTTCCCTGGTTGGAATGCTGGTTAAAATTTTGCTTGATGAGGTGGCGTACCAGCGAGAGCTTTCTAAACTAGAGATTGCCCACCAGTACGAGATGTTCAAGGTTAGTTCGCAAAATCATTTTTCTCTCGCCACCACTTCGCATATGGCAAACGTTGCCTTCGACAAGCATGTTGAGTTTAGCGAGAAGTACGCTACAGCAACGCACGATGCGCTAGTTGTCTTATTTAGGCATGGGCCTACTGACGAGGTGTTGAATTCGGCTACCGACCTATTCCTGATTCGAAGGGAGTTTGCGGTTTGGTTGACCAGCGGAATTGAGGGAAGATTGGACGCTTTTGAGGGTGCTTTGCGAAGCATTGGCGCCAATGCGGGACTCGTACGTGCAGTGAACGATGGCACCATTCAAGCACACATCAACGAAATGTACTTGGTCTTCGCGGAAGTGATGGGTTGGGGGCGTTGGCAGGATAAGGAGATTACTGGCGACAGAGCCATCAACAAAGTTATACAGCACCTTCGGGGGATTCTTGGAACCGAAGAGCTGACGACTTTGCGTCAGGCTTTGACGACAAAGGCTTTTGCTCAGTTGAATTTAGATGCTCAATGAAGGCCATTGACAAGTTTCATTCCTAGGCGCTTGGCATTGCGCCTTATATTTAGCTGGAGGAACGGAGTTGGAAAAACGGCGTACTCTTCATCTTCAATCTTATCCAGAATTCATTTGCCAGTTTCATGCATACAATACTTCTGCGATGGTGGATAACTCCTTTAAGTGCTTTGGATGATTTGTTTCTACTAAATCTAGTTTAATTTTAGCTACTATTGATTTAACTAGATCAGTTTTATTTAGGCTTGTTTTTTTAAGAATCATGTCAAAGCGTTCATCTATTTTTTCATGCAGACGCATTGAAAGGCGTTTTTTCGGCATTTCGCCAATTGACCCAATGATTTGGTCCAGAGAGCTAGTTAGTTCCAAAAGCTCAGATATGTCTTCATCGCCCTTTGCATATCGGTTTATGTAATAAACAAAAAGTCTTTTACGGAAATCTGGCGTCGCATTATGTGACACGCGAGTCGACGCCGCATCTAGTAGTTCAATGTAAATTGATGGAATATTGATTTCTAATGGGTGTTCCACCCGTTTCCGTGCAGATGCTATTGCAGGGGTAGACTGAGCTGGAATTACGATAGCATCACCACAGATGTCACATACTCCAACCAAAATATCCTTGGCTAAACCGTTGCCATCACTGAAAGGAAGGTCGCGATATTCAAAGGTAGTAGTTACTCTGCCGTCGCGATGACACAGAGCACTGCCCTTTTCGCCTAATTGGTAAACCTTCACAATTGTTCTCCTGTCTAGTGAAAACTGATAAAAACGGTATCGCTATCAAAATAAAATTTTATATACCAGCCTTGTGATTTAATAATATTTACACTTACTGAGCTATCTAAATGATGTGGGCTCTGTGTATGTTCATTGCCTCTGCATTTCTTTAATATCTCTACTGCTTGCTGGATGCTTATTTGATTCGCTGAAAGAAGATTTTTAACATCAATATCATTTCTTGCTTCGTGTACAAAGTTGCCTGTTAATAAATTTGAAATTACTTTTTTCTTAATACCGTTGAAGCCCATCTCCATTGCCTCTTGTTTGTACTAAAGATGATATACGAAATGTTACGTATAGTCAATGCGCTCAGATAGGCGTTTGTCCCTTGCCTTGCGGCTCAATTCAATGGGAAGCACTTCCAAGCGAAAAGGAAGGTTGCCTTTAAAGCCGAATTTAATCAATAACTTAACAAGTTGTGCTTATTTTCAACGGTCCGTTTGACCGGCTATAGTACGGAATGTTGTCTGGCACAAACCTTGGCACAAACTTTTCCAAATTTTGATGCGATAAATCCTTTTGAATCAATGGCTTGGATGATTGGATTTTGATCCTAGTCTCCCAGCCACCCTGATCAAGCCCTTGGTTTCCAAGGGCTTTTTCTTTGCCCGTATTCCGGCGCTTGGTCAACTTGGTTGGTCAACTCATGCGCCTGGCCCACCATCTTCTGCGCCATCCTTCTGGGATGTGGCACTTCCGCCTGGTCGTGCCCAAAGCCCTGCGCCCCCTGGTCGGACTGGGGGTGATCAAACGTTCCCTTCACACCAAAAACACGACCATGGCTCGGCTTTGGGCGTACGCGCTTGGGGCTCAATACGCTCAGGTTTTCGCCAATGCCATGGAACACGGGGGCAAGGAAAGCGCAGAAATACGCTGGAAGCATGATCTGACGAAAAATCTCTTTTTTTGTTGGCATGGGCTGAGCCTCCTTGATTGTTTAAGGAACACCACCGATGAGGCAGTGTTCGTTTTTCACTTTGCGACAGCCACCGCCGCAGGCGCCGGGTGAGGGGCTGCTCATGGGATGGCCTGCCACTGTGCGGAGCCAACCTCCCAGATTCCGAAGTCCTGTCAAGGCGGTCGCTGTTGTGGTGGCGTGGCATCACAAGAAGGAAGAGACATGAGGCTTCTTCTCACCTCCGCCGGCATCAAGAACACGAGCATCGCCAACGCGCTCGTCCAGATGCTGGGCAAGCCTATCGCCGAGGCCAGTGCCCTGGTGATCCCGACGGCGGCGTACCCCGCCGGAGGGCCTGGTGCCGCGTGGCGCATCGTCTCCGGTCGCGCGATGACTCCTCTGTGCGAGATCGGCTGGAAGTCTTTGGGCCTGCTTGAACTCACAGCGCTTCCTAGCATTGACGCGGCGCAGTGGATTCCCCTCGTCCGGGAGACCGATGCTCTTCTGGTGGGCGGTGGCGATCCGCTCTACCTCGCGCACTGGCTGCAGCAGTCCGGCGTGGCTGACGTCCTGCCTTCGCTGCAGGAGACGGTGTGGGTTGGGGTGAGCGCCGGGAGCCTCGTGGCGGCGCACGACCTCGACCAGGTCGTAAGTGACTGGCGGTCACCGAACGGCAGCGTCGCAGGGCTGGGGCTGGTCGACTTCGGCATCTTTCCGCACCTCGACCACCCGAACATGCCGGAGTTCGGCTTCGTCGAAGCGGAGTGCTGGGCCCACGCGCTCGACGGGCCAGGCTACGCCATTGACGACCAGACCGCCATCACCGTCATTGACGGCGAGGTCGCTGTCGTCTCCGAGGGTCACTGGAAGCGGTTCGACTGACCAGTCCTGTTGGACGTGTGCTCGAAGAGTTACTCCATGGAGGCCTCGCGCTCCGGCAAATCGTGGATCAGGGGCGTCAGCGGGGAGAAAATACGCGATGCTGTGGCGACACTGGGGCCTCCCGGAAGGTGGCAGAGGTGCCTGGGGGCCCCTGGGCTGTGCCGCCTCCCAAAGCAGACCACTTCACCACTAAGCAGACTACGTCCAAGGAGACCCACTAAACGTAGAAGGGGGAGACACGCATGCCTCCTGGGTTCGCGTGCGGAAAGATTGTTTTGAAGAGCGGACCAGGATCACCATACGTCCAACGAACTGGCTCGCGTTGGCACGGATACCGGGTCGTCGATGTTCAGGCCCACGAACCAGCGGAACAACAGGTTGTAGTTGAGTTGTTCCATCAGCAGCCGCTCGCTGCGCACGCTGTAGACCACCTGCAGTAGCGAGGCGCGCAGGATGCGTTCGGGCGGGATCGACGGGCGACCGCCTGCGGCGTAGCGCGCCGCCAGCAGCTCATCGAGCTCGCCCAGGATCGCATCCACCAGAATCCGAAGCTTGCGGATCGGATGGTCGGGCGGCACGCGATCCTCGACCGATACATACGAAAACATGCCAAGCTGCTGGACGTCGGGGCTGCGCATCGGTTCAGGCGGTCAGTGATTGAGGGCGTCTATGACCGCGGCGATGCGCGGAGGTTTCTCAACAGCCTGCTAGAACAACCTTTTATAGACTGTGAGCCGAAGGGATTATTCCTGCACCAGTTCGATTGGGCGGCCGAACGACATGTTGGCCAATGCCTGGGTGTCGCCGTAGCCACCATGGCTTTTCGGATCGTCCACCATCCCGTTGCTCCTTTGGGGGCCGGTGTCAATGTGGCCATGAGTGAGTGCCAAGGCGCCTTCCGGCACGGTAACGGTTGCTGTTTGAGCGGTGTCTGCGGATCCAGTTTTGGTATCGGAAGCGACCTGCACTTGCAATGAGCCATCCGATGCTTTGACGACGAAGCCCACCACAATCCGACCAGTCTGAAGATTTTCCAGGCGGTGTATCAACCCGTGAGATGCGTATGGTAAAAATACGCCAGTGGGCTGACTCGCCGATGATGGGCGGGTTGGGTCATTGCATTGCAGGATACGAGGCCATGACAGGGGCAAAGAACAACAAACCTGCCGCCGCCCGCCGTGCCCCCGCGTTGAGCAAGGGGCACTCGCAGGCGCCTCGATTGATAAAGACCGAACGCGAACTTTTGGCCTTGTGTCTGGCCTTGCTGGGACCGCGCCCGAGTCTGTCAATCGCAGAGCGGACCATCACGAAAGGGATTAGGCCGCTCGCCGAGCCGGGGCTGGTCAAGGCCGCCCGGGAAGCCATTCATAAGGCAGGCGATCCGCTGGGAGCCATTTTTCTGCGCCTTCGCTCCGCGGATGCGCGCAGGGACATGGGTGCGGTCTACACACCCGAACCTATCATCCGATCGATGTTGAACTGGTCGGCGGACCAGGGCACGCCTGCACGGGTCGTTGACCCAGGGGCGGGCTCCGGGCGGTACCTGCTGGCAGCGGCTGCGGAGTTTCCACGTGCGCATCTGGTAGGCGTCGAACTGGACCCGGTGGCTGCGCTGATGCTGCGGGCGAACCTGGCTGTGCGGGGGCTGACCAGGCGCGCCACCGTCGTCGTCGACGATTTCCGCCTGGCGCAATTGCCGGCAACTCGGGGCAAGACGCTGTTTCTGGGCAATCCCCCGTATGTTCGCCACCATGACATTGCGCAGGATTGGAAACACTGGTTTGCCGTATCGGCCAAGGCATTTGGGGTTAAGGCCAGCAAGTTGGCGGGCCTGCACATCCATTTCTTCCTGAGGGTGCTGCAACTGGCCAAGCCGGGCGATATGGGCACCTTCATCACGTCGGCCGAGTGGCTGGACGTGAACTATGGCGCCACGTTGCGCCAGCTGTTGACCGAACGTCTGGGAGGGGTGGCGGTCCACGTGCTCGATGCACGGGCGATCCCGTTTGAAGGTGCCGCGACCACCGGCGCCATCACCTGCTTCAAGTTGGGACAGCAGCCGGCCGAGGGGTTGCGCGTGCATGCGGTCCAATCGCTGGAAACGCTCAATGGGCTCACCAAGGGCGACCTCGTTCCGTGGGACCGCGTGCGAAAGGCGCAGCGATGGTCGCCTTTGTTCCGGGCGGCGCGGGCAGTGCCCGAAGGCTATGTCGAACTGGGCGAACTGTGCCGGGTGCATCGGGGCCAGGTGACCGGGGGCAATGGCATCTGGATTGCGGGTGACCATGCGGCGGATTTGCCCGACAGTGTCCTGGTGCCGACCATCACGAAGGCCCGGGATTTGCTGTCCGCCGGAGAAGAGCTTCATTGCGCCCAGCCTCTGCGGCGGGTGATCGATATACCCGCGGACCTCGATGAGTTGGACGATGCGGATCGTCGTGCCGTGGAGCGCTTTTTGAAGTGGGCCAAGCGCCAGGGCGCCGATCAGTCTTACATTGCCCAGCACCGGCGCGCTTGGTGGGCGGTTGGCCTGAAGTCGCCGGCGCCGATCCTCTCCACCTACATGGCCCGGCGCGCCCCGGCGTTTGTTCGCAATCTTTGCGGTGCTCGCCACATCAATGTGGCCCATGGCCTGTATCCCCGTCAGGAGCTGTCCAGCGCGAAGCTGGATGCCCTGGCCGGCTGGCTGCGGGAGAATGTTCTTACCGATGACGGCCGGACCTATGCCGGCGGCCTCACCAAGTTCGAGCCTAAGGAACTGGAGCGCATCCTGGTGCCGAACTTGGAGGCCTTGAGCGCATGACGGCGCAGGCGAAGCGGTGGTCGCACGGCGAGTTGACCCAGGACATGAAGGCCGCCATGGCGCTTTTTCGGGAACAGCGCCTGGGCGAACCGTTGGCGCTCTGGAAAGCCACCTTCCGCACGCGCCGCAACATGACGCGGCAGGTGTTCAATGAACTGGACCTGCGCAATCCGCGGCGTGTTCATTCCAGGCAGGTAGTGGCCTTGTATGAGAAACAGTTGGACGAAGTGCTTCGGTATTTGACGGCGCCCCCGGTGTCGCACGATGACCTCAAGGTGCTATCGGACTCGACGCTAAGCGTTAAAAGTCTGCGGGCCAACCCTTACCAGGCGCGCAGCGTTTTGCGCACACTGTTGCAAACCCTGGATCCATTCCGCTTTCCCTGGGTTGAAGCCAGGCGCCGTCCCAGTCCGGCGGAGTGGAAGGCAGCCATCATGGCAACGGCAGCGCTGATGACGGCCCAGCGGGTGGCGACCACGCGCAGGAATACAAGCAAAGACGATCAGGAAAGCGCCGTCAAAGAGTATCTCCGGACCGTTTTGGAGTTATCCGAGGAGGCGCCGCGCGACATCCACACCCTGCGCGACGCGCCGGCCACGGGTTCGTTTTGCGGCGAAAGCAAAGTCGCGGGCAGGAAGGCGGACATCGTCGTTTCCTTGTTCGACGGTCGGCTGCTGCTCATCGAATGCAAGGTATCCAACAGCGCCTTGAACAGCGTCAAGCGATTGAACAACGACGCAGGTTCCAAGGCCGCCAAATGGGTCGAGCAACTGGGCGCATCTCAGGTAGTGCCGGCGGCGATGCTGTCCGGGGTGTTCAAGGTGCGCAACCTGATGCAGGCGCAGGACCAACATCTGGCGCTGTTTTGGGCGCATCGATTGGAAGACCTGGGCACTTTTATCAACGCGGCACGCTAACGCATGCCCACCGACACAGGCGGTGCGTGGATGTAGGCGCACGCTCGGCGATTTCGGTCACCGAATAGCCGCGATCAGGCAGTTGCCGAGCCGCCGCTTCCTTAAATCCCGGGGTAAAACATGGACTGCTCATGGGCGGGCGTCCCATGCTCAATCATAGGCTGGACGTGCGCCCCTGTCGGGGCAATCCATCCGGCATGCAGCCGAGGTAACCCGGCATGGGCCACCGACGAATTACTCGGTAACTCCCCTTTGGCCTGCACCCATGACCACACGTTTGGATGGCCGCGCGTCGCACAGCTTCAACGTCACCCACACCGATGCCGAGTGGCGGAAAATCCTGACCCCTGAGCAATACAGTGTGCTCCGCGGCCACGCAACCGAGCGGGCAGGTACCTGTGCGCTGCTTTATGAAAAGCGCAAGGGCACTTTTATCTGCGCGGGCTGCGATCAGCCCCTGTTCGTCGCAAAAACGAAGTTTGAAAGCGGAACGGGCTGGCCAAGTTTCAATGAGCCGGAACCGGGCTCGGTAGCGACGACCACGGATACCAGCCATGGCATGGTGCGCACCGAGGTTCATTGCAGTCAGTGCGGCGGTCACCTTGGGCACGTATTTCCCGATGGCCCTCCGCCGACGGGGTTGCGCTATTGCATCAACGGGGTTGCGATGAACTTTTTACCGGATGCGGCCCAGTAAAGCGGCGTGATTGAGGCGGTATTGCGATAAGTGGGCCGCGCAGTGCGCCACGCGCTTGGATGCGGCGCGTGCTTCATCGCGTCGAAAGCCGCATGGGCATATTGAGAATGCCGCATCCGTGGCATCCAACGACGTCATGCTTGGCCAGTCAGCCCAAGTAGACCTTTCCCCGCAGCGACAATGGCTTCACATGACGAGCTGCCAGGCGGCGGGCAATTTGCTGTTGAAGCTACCGGGCCAACTCCGCTTGGAAGCGCGATCGCGCGGCAGGCGCTTGGCTAGTCGGCAACGACCATCGCCGAAGATGCAAAGGCGCCAGCTACGCGATCGATCGCCAGGGTGAAAGCGGCACGACTGTCGAACGCGGCCAGCTCCTCATCCGGTAAGGCGCGTGCGCGGTGGATAAAGCGCTGCATGCTCGCCGCGATACTGGCCGGCATGGTGACGACCTGATCGGCGCGTAGCAGGGCCGACAGCTTTACGACATCCTTTAAGTGCTTGCGTACCTTCTTCGAGTCGATAATCTCCCCGTCAGCGCGCCGGTCGGACAGATCCATCCAGGCTTGCGCCTTGAGGGGTATAAGCCGCTCTTCGTTGATGAGCGGCAGGCCCTCGATTTCGATCCGGCCTGCCATCAGGAAGTGGTACGCGTCGTCGTCGAGCAGGATGGCGGAGAGACTCGACACGTCTTCTTCAATCGGGATAGGCGTCAAGCGATTGTCGTGCTCCAGCGGAGCCAGCAGATCGGGTTTGCGCGCGAACAGCTCGATCATGACCGGGAAGGCCGGATCTTTCGGATGGTCAAAGCGATAGAAGCACGGCCTGCCTTCGCCGCTATGCATGCGCAGCTCGTAACGGCCTTCCTCAACGAAACGCCAAAGCTCCCGAGCGAACGCGGCGTCGATCGCCTCGACGACCAGCACCACATCAAGGTCCCTGGTGGCGCGGAATTCCAGGCCAGCCTCATCCATGATGGTACGGGCGGCGCAACCACCGATCAGTACGTATTTGTCTCGGTGCGGGGCAAACCACTCAGCGAATTTCGCCAAGCCATGAATCACCGCCATAGCTTCCTCTCCAGCTCCTCCATTGCCATTTGCACGCGCTCATCGTTGTTGCCATCCAGGGTAAGAAGCAGCGATAAAGGGTCCACCGTTGTTCCGTCACCGCCGAGTGTGGGCGGATAGCTCCATATCTGCACGGATTCGCCCGCATTCTCCGCACCGTCCGGCGGGATGATGTCTTTCAACACGGCAGGCCAGTCGCTCTGGCTGATGGCCCAGACATACTGTTTTGGCTTGGCGAGCAGGGTTAGCTGTGACAGGGCGTCAAGCCCGGCGGGCCTCAATAAGTGACGGCAGTTCTCCATGGTCGCGTGTCGAGGGTATTCGATCCGCAAGACGGGGCTGCGCATGAGTGGCTTGGCGCGCTCCCAGGTGCGTGCGCGGTCGTCGATTAGCGCAATCTGATGGGTGCGCCCCTCACGTTTTGGGCGAACAAGGCCGAACGCATCCAGCTCACGCACAGCGCGCGTCGCCGTCATGGCGGTATAGCCAATGCTCATGGCGACCGCCGAGGCGGTCACTGGGGTTACCTGATCGGACAGCAGCAGGGAGATCAGAATGGCCTGTGTGGACGGGCTCATCTGGTCGGTGGGCTGAGCGCGCAGGGGGGCGAACTGATTGCGCAGCACAACGCCCAAACCCGGAGCGAAAAACTGGCTGTCAGGAACCAGGAATTCGATGCCGGCGTCGATCAGGCGCTTGCGCTGGTAGGACTGTACGGCCTGCACGACATACAGAACACGCATGCCGCTAAGTTCGGCAAGCTTGGCCAGCATTTTCTTGGTGTCCCCAACGCTAGCGGTGTCGCCTGTCCCGGTTGCCACTGCGAGAAGAACGGCTTCCCCCGCGATGGGGACGGACCACAGGTCGAATCGATCAGTCAGGTAGTGCGGCAGCCTCATGCGAAGCTCTGCGGCCACGGGCTTCACATGGCCAACGACACCCCGGAGGATGGAGTGAAGATAGATCTCGGCCTTGAAGGGAAGCGGGTTCATCGGGCAGACCTTAACATTGATCTGCACGATAACATGGATGATGTTATCGTGCAAAGACATGTTAGTGACGTGGGCGGCCGAAGTAGGGCGGGGATCGGTCACGCCACGAGGGCATCCGCCCGGAGTGCCGGCGCCAGGGCACGCCGCGCACACGATCGATGGCGAATGGGCCATCATAAGATTTTGATGAATAACGTCATTGACGATCGACAGCGCGCGTGTTGATGAAGCTGTACGGCCGGCCCCGCGAATCCGGCTGGAGTGGGGGCGCCAAGGCTGGGGCGGGCGCGCCGGCGGGCATAACGCGCGAGGTGCATGCCCTTTTACGCTTAACCCGATGGGGTTAGTAACCCGGATCGCATGGAGCTCAAGGCATCCCGCCGTCCCATCTCAAATGGGCGTGTCACATCGGTTTTAGCCGTGCAGTCCCAGGTTGAAACGGGCACCTTCGCGCTCGGCTGCAAGTACGTCCTGTTGCCCAACGTGAACAGCGTTGGCAAGCCCGGGTAATGACGCGTCAATAGCACCAGCGTTCTGCGACGCTGCTCAAGCGTTTGCTCTTCCACGGGCACGCTGTCTACGAAGCCACCGTCTAAGGCGAAAACTCCATTGACCCGTCGCGCCGGCATGATGGGCGGCGCCGTAGCGGACGCCACTAGCAAGGTCTGGGCGTCGTCCATCGATGTGTCGGCACAGATTGTGAGGAAATCCTGGCGCAGCCCTAGCCGCCTAGGCAGCTTCGGGTGCAGGCTCTTGGACCAATACTTTTCTACAAGGTACGCAAGCGTTCCAGCGAGCGCGCTACCGCCAACGCCAAGCAACCTGGCTGGTCGCGTCACCGCAACCGTAAGCGTTGTCGCGGAGGCGCGGAACTTGGAAAACGATTCAGCGTTGAGGAAGGAGGCAATCCACGCGGGATAGATCCTCGTGTGGGCAAAACGGAGTTTGGCCCGCCTGGAAAAGTCGAAGATGCTGCGGTTGCCAGCATATGCCGCGATGCATGTGTTCAGCGCATGTTGCGCGCCATGCGTCAAAAGCGATGCGGCTATCGCCGCGCCACCACTCGTCCCGACGAACCTTTGTGGTCGGCCGAAACCCGATTCGAACAGCTGGGTTAGAAGCCCCGCCTGCCACCAGCAGCGATTGCCGCCGCCAGCAAAGACCAAGGTCTCCACCTGATCAAATGTGTAGTTGGCTATACCCGCCACCGCAGACATCGTGTCCATCCGATCGATCCGTCATCTCTTTGACTTTACGTGCTTGCTTTTATACACGCCACTGTATGGCGGGCCGCATTGCGTGACGTGTTGCGCATGACGGTGCCTAACGAGGAGTCGCCAGTCAGATCAAGCAAACAATGCTTTAAGTCCCGTCACGGCAATCTGCAATCCCACGCAGAAAATAAAAAACGCAATCAGCCGATTGAAAATGCGCTCGCCTTGCGAACCGAGGTAACGCTCGATGCGCTGCGTATTGAGATAAAACACATAGATCATTACGCACATCGCTACGATCGCCAGCAGGATGGCCGTCATGTTGAGCGCCACCTGGCGCAGGTCGGCATCGGCGCTGTGCGCGCTCAGCGTCAGCAGCACGGAAATCGTTCCCGCACCGGTGGTCAGCGGAAAGGTCAGCGGATAAAACAGTTGGCTGTCGATGTCGCGCTGCCTTGCCTGGCCGACATCGTTGCTGCTGTCGGCGCTTTCGTCCTTGTCGGATGAAAGAAATTCCCAGCCCATCTTGCAGATCATGATGCCGCCCGCCAGCCGCACCACGGGGATCGATAACCCGAACAATTTCAGGATCCACGCGCCGCCGATCAGCGTGCCCGTGCATACGCAAAATGCGTACAACGTGATCTGCCTTACCGCTCGTTTTTTGCCGGCGGCATCCATGTGCGCAAAATACGGCATCACCACGAAGGCGGTGCCGACGGGGTTGATGACCGGGAACAGGGCCACCACGCCGATAAAGAGCAGGTGCACGAAGTTGTGGAGTTGGGATGCCATGTTCAGCGGACCTTGTCGGGAAGCATGAGCTGCGCATGCCGGCGAAACGTGCCGTGTTGAGCAAGTATCCACTAAAAGTGCCGGCGTGGGAGGTTGGCAGCTATTGGCTACGTCGGTCGTGGCCGTGCGATCCGCGTCAACATCGTATAAGCGGCGCGCAACTTTTGCCCAGGTGACGCCATTGTGCTTTTGTCACTGGCGCGTAAGCACGTTCCGGTTTAGTTTGCAGGGCAAGCTTTCCGAGGGCAGGGGCTCCAGTGGAAAAAACGCTTGATGGCCGGCGATCCAGGGAGGGTGCCCAAGTCCTCGCTTTTGCGCTACTCACCTTCGTGCTGGTGCTGTCCGCCCACGCAGCGGCTTATCTGTCGCATGAGTATGCGCATAGCGTGATGGCGTGGCTGCTCGGCTGGATGAAGCAACCTTTTGGCATCGATTACGGCGCGGCGAGCTTCTCCAATGATCTGTTTCTGGGCGATGTTTCCGACAACGTCGACTACGCCGCCATCTTCAGCGCCGGACACGGCATGGCCGCGGCGGCGATTGCGCTGTCCGGGCCGATGATTGGCAACGGTCTGCTGTACTTCATCATTTATGCGCTGATGAGCACCGCCTGGGTTGGGCGTTCGCGCTATCTGATGATGTTTCTGTATTGGTTGTCGCTGATGTGCGCGGGCAATGTCTGGAGCTATGTCCCCATCCGTGCGTTGACCTGGCATGCCGATATCGCTCTGGCCGCGAGGGGATTGGGCATATCGGTCTGGGTATTGTTTCCGTTCCTGATGGCGGTATCGGCCTTTATCACCTGGCATTTCATGACGCGGTCAGTGGCGCGCGTGGTAGCGTGGGCATCGGTGCCGTCCTTGAATCTCATCGTGCTGATCGCGGTGACCGGCTTCTGGTATTTTCCCTTTTTCGTCGGCGATGCGATCGATGGCTCGTATGGGATGATTTCCCAGGTGCTGGCCATGGTTTCCCGCTACGTGCTTTTTCCGTTGGCGGTGGCGTGGCTTTATCAACGCTATGTAGAGCCGTGCCTGCGCCGTACGGTTGTCCAGGCGCAATGAAGGGCCGCGCAGGGAAAGATGGCCTCTATCGGCAATCATTCGGCGGGCTCGTCGCGGCCCTTTGCTGATTCTTTCGCGGCTCAATGACGTTTATGCCGCACATGCCTGGCGTGAGCGTCAACTGCAATCCCTTGCCCGCTAACGTCACGCGCGGTCGCCGGCCATTTATCGAGACGCGCATGCACCCTGGCGTGCGCGCCTCGAGCGGATCCAGTTCCACGACCGGGGTTTCAATCGACCCTCAGAAGCGGCTGAATTGCGGCACCGTGACTTTGTTTTGCGCTGGCGGCTGGTCGTCGTTGGCAACGGTCAGGTCGAGCAGGCTCGCCGCGGCTTGCGATGCCACGCGCATGGGCCAGCAATCTTCGATGTGCTCGGCGACCAGGCACGGTTCACCCGCCCTGCACTGGGAGCAGGAAAGGTTGTGAAGCATCAGTTCCTCGACCACGGACGCGGTCTTCATGGCGCAACTCCCCAGGTTGGGCCGGCACCGGTTTTCCCCTGCCGGCATGAGGATCTTCGAAGGGGTTATCGGCAGGTGCCGCAGTTTACTTGAGGGCAGGAGCGGGGCGCCGTTGCGCGCAGAGGCGCGGCCAGAAAAAAGCCCCGCGTGAACGAGGCTTTTGCGTCAGCGGGCGGCGGTAGCAGGCTTGTTACATCACCTTGTCGCCAATCAGCACCACATCGGCCGGACGTCGCGCGAACAGGCCCACCGTGACAATGCCGGGGATCTGGTTGAGTTCGGTTTCCATCGCCACCGGATCGGCGATCTGCCAGCCGTGTACGTCGATCACCCAGTTGCCGTTGTCGGTGACCACGCCGTCGCGCCAGACGGGATTGCCGCCACGCTTGACGATCTCGCGACCCACCAGGCTGCGTGCCATCGGAATCACTTCGATGGGCAGCGGAAACTTGCCGAGCAGGTCCACGCGCTTGCTGGAATCGATGATGCAGACGAATTTCTGCGCCGCCTGCGCGATGATCTTTTCGCGCGTAAGGGCCGCGCCGCCGCCCTTGATCAGGCGTTTGTGCACATCGCACTCGTCCGCACCGTCGATGTACAGGGCCAGCGGGCCAATGGCGTTGAGATCGAACACCGGAATGCCGTGTTTCTTCAGCTGCGCGGTGGATTGTTCGGAGCTGGACACGGCACCCTCGATGCGATCCTTGATCTTGGCCAGCGCATCGATGAAGTAGGCAACCGTGGAGCCGGTGCCGACGCCGACAATGGTGCCGTCTTCGACGTACCGGATGGCCGCTTCGCCCGCGATGCGTTTTTCCTCGTTGTTACTCATGGCGTCACCGTCAATGGAAAGCGCAGATGATCGTTGATTTGACGTCTTGCCGCACCCTGATCGGATCCGTGCCGGCGTTCCGGGCTTGCGGCGCGGCGGGCACGCTCAATCGCGGGCCTCACTGAGACAGCGTCATTCCAGGCCCAGGATGTAGCGCCATTCGAGCGCTTCCACCGGCATCACCGACAGCCGGTTGCCTTTGCGCAGCAAGCGCATCTCCGCTATGGCGGCGTGGTTTTTCAGTTCGTCCAGCGTGATGACGCGCTTGAGTTTGCGCACGAATTTCACGTCCACCAGCATCCAGCGCGGGTTGTCGCGCGAGCTGCCGGCGTCGAAGTACTTGCTCTTGGGATCGAACTGGCTGGGGTCGGGATAGGCGTCGCTGGCCACTTCGGCGATGCCCGCAATGCCAGGCTCGGCGCAGTTGGAGTGGTAGAAGAACACCGCGTCTCCCACGCGCATCTCATCGCGCATGAAGTTGCGCGCCTGGTAGTTGCGCACGCCGTCCCAGGCCTCGCGCTTCTTGCGCTTGAGGTCGTCGATGGAAAAGGTGTCCGGCTCCGATTTCATCAGCCAGTGCTTCATGCGACGGTGTCTCCAGGCGAACCGGGGCGGCAGTCGATCAGTTCGTGGTCGGTGGCGATGAAATCCAGCGAGATATCCCAGCGTTCGGGGGTGATCTCCGGCAATTGCTGAAAATCGTAGGCGATGCCCACCAATAGCGGCTCGGTCGGGCGCAGCTGGTCCTTCAGGAAGGCGAAGCTGCGGTCGTAGTAGCCGCCGCCATAGCCCAGGCGGTTGCCGCGGCGGTCGAAGGCCAGCAGGGGTACCAGCACCAGGTCGAGTTGGAAGGGGGCGAACCACTCGCGCGGCGCGACCGGCTCGGGGATGCCAAAACGGTTGGGCTGCACCGCGTCTCCCGCCGCCCAGGGGGCGAAGCGCAGCAGGTTGTCCTCGCCGATCAGCGGCAGCAGGAACTGCTGGCCGCGGGTCGCCAGCGGCGGGATGGCCAGGTTCAGCGGCAACTCGCCGTCGCAGGCCCAGTAGCCCGCCACGCGCTGGTCCGTATGGTATTCGGGAAGGTGCTCCAGGCTGCGGCGCAGGCCCTGGGCGGCGGCCATGCGCTGGGCTGGGCCAAGCGCGCGACGGCGCTCGGCCAATCGCTGGCGTAGTTCACGGCGTCGTGCGGCGGTATCCACGTCGCGCGTCTCCTGAAGACGGTGCACCGGGCTGGCGGTCCGCTCCCGGACGCCGTCTTGCGGCGGCATCCGGGCTGGGAATGGGGTGGCGTCAACCGCGATGCCGCTGCCCACCAAACGACCTTGATCCAATGGGATCAGGTGGGAGGGATATTAAGGCCTCAAGGCTTTCCGCTCGCGGCGGACGTGCGCAACAGCTTTAAGTAACCGACCCGGGTCGTAAATAGGAACAAGGCAATATGTAAGAGTGTGCTGGCGCACACCGCAGAGAACGCCGAGGGCTATTTTAGTTGCGCGTCGAGTGCCGCTTCAAGCTTGCGCCGCAGCGAAGCCAGTCCTTCGGCAATCTCATGTTCAGCCGCGTTGGAGTTGCCCGCGCTGGCCGCCTGGCGTTTCTGCAGTTGCAGATACTCGTGCGTGATGCTGATTGCGGCGAGCACGGCAATGCGGTCGAAGCCGGGCGTTTTGGCATGCGCGCGCAGATCGCGCATTTTACGATCGAGAAAGCTTGCCGCTTCCAGCAGGCCCTCGCGCTCGTCGGGCGGACAGGCGATCAGAAATTCGCGATCGATCAGTCGCAGCGAAACCGGTTCGTTGGTGCTGGGCGTGCTGATGACGTCAGCCATTGTTTTCGAGTGCCTTGAGTCGTTGGATCATGGCCTCAACCCGGCTGCGCGCCTGTTCGTTGCGTGCCAACAAGCCCGCACGTTCGTTGGCCAGTTGCTCCTGGCTGTGGCGCAGGCTGCGGTTTTCCTCACTCAACCGATGCACATGCTCAAGCAGCCGGTCAAGCTGCTGGCTCAGGGCGGCAAGCTCGAACTGGGCAGGGGCGGGTGTCTTCATGCGGTTCACTATATCAGGACGCCGGAAGAAATCTGCGGGTCCGATCACCCGGGCGGGAGCCTGCATTAAACTTGAGCTTTAGCCGTTCACGGAGCCTGCGATGGCCGCCCCCGATTTCATCGGTTACGACGAACTGGACGATGTCGTGGTGCACCTGAAACTGGCCGCCACCGCCAGCGAACTGCACGGTTCGCTATGCGGTTTCCTGGCCGGCAACGGCAGGCCGGGCAAACGGCCGTTGCTGGAGCTTTTGCATCTGGATGCGGGTGGCGTAACGGCGGCCGGGCGCGATCAGGCGGCCTTGGACCTGCTGGTACGCCAGAGCCAGGACGAACTGGCCGACCCTGAACTGGGTTTCGAACCCTTGTTGCCGGCCGATGACCGCCCGTTGCCTGAACGCGCCGATGCGCTGGTGGATTGGTGCCGCGGATTTCTCGGCGGCTTCGGCCTGGGCGGTCCGCAGATACACGAACGGGTGTCGGAGGAGGGGCGCGAGATCCTGAAGGATTTTGCGTCCATCGCATCGGCCTCGCTCGATTTCGGCGATGAAGACGAAGACGAGGACGCGCTGATCGAAGTGCACGAGTTTGTGCGCATGGGCGCGATGTTGCTGTTCACCGAATGCCACCTTCCCAGCCAGCCTTCCAGCGACACCTTGCATTGAACATCGCTTCCGAAGAATTCGCGCGCCGCCGGCGCCAGTTGATGAAAATGGCCGGGAACGATGCGGTGGCGCTGATCGCCACATCGCCCGAGCGTATGCGCAATGCCGATGCCGCGTGGCCGTACCGGCAGGACTCCGACTTCCATTATTTAAGCGGATTCCCCGAGCCCGACGCGGTGCTCGCGCTGCTGCCGGGGCGCCAGCACGGCGAAGCGGTGCTGTTTTGCCGCGAGCGCGATCCCGAGCACGAGCGCTGGCATGGCGAATCGATCGGCACCGAGCGCGCGGTGGCCGACTACGGCATGGACGATGCATTTCCGATCGACGACATCGACGACATCCTGCCCGGCATGATCGAGGGCAGAGGGCGCGTCTACTGCCATTTCGGACGCGAGCCGCAATTCGATGCGCAACTGTTGGGCTGGATGCGCCGCCTGCGGCAACTGCGCGGCGGTGGCGTGGTGCCGAAGGAATTCGTCGCGCTCGGCCATCTGCTGCACGACCTGCGCCTGTACAAATCGCGCGGCGAACTGAAACTGATGCGTGCCTCGGCCGACATCGCCGCCCAGGCGCATCTGGCGGCCATGGCGCTTGCGCGCGCGGGAAGGCACGAATACGAGGTGGAAGCGGAGCTGTTGCGCGTCATGCGCAGCCGCGGCGCGGTGGCGGCGTTTCCGCCCATCGTTGCGGGCGGCGCGAACGCCTGCACCATGCATTACGTGGCCAATCGCGCGGCGCTGAAAAACGGCGATCTGCTGTTGATCGACGCCGGTGCCGAACTGGAATGCTATGCCTCGGACATCAGCCGCAGCTTCCCGGTCAACGGGCGCTACAGCCGTGAACAGCGCGCACTGTACGAAGTGGTGCACACCGCGCAACTGGCGGCGATCGACGAGGTGCTGCCGGGCCGCGCCTACAACGCCGCGCATGACGTGGCGGTGCATGTAATCACCGAAGGCTTGTGCGCGCTGGGCCTGCTCAAGGGCGAGCCGGCCCAGGTGATCGCCGAAGGCGGCTATAAGCGCTTTTTCCCCGCAAAAACCAGCCATTGGTTGGGTCTGGACGTGCACGACGTGGGCGATTACCGCGTGGACGGCCAATCACGCCTGCTCGAACCGGGCATGGTGCTGACGGTGGAGCCGGGCATCTATATCGCGCCGGACGATGTGTCGGTGCCCGAGGCCTGGCGCGGCATCGGCATTCGCATCGAAGACGACGTGGCGGTGACGCGTGATGGCCACGACGTGCTTACCGATGGCGTGCCGAAGGATCCGCAGGCGATCGAAGCGTTGCTCGCGCGCCGTTGATGCCTGGCTGCCGGCAACAAGCCGGCAGGCCTCGTTCGGTTGCCTCGACGCCGCCTTACACTACGGCGAACGCATCGCGCGTGAGGTTTTCCGGTTCGCCCTCGGTACACACCACATCGTCTTCGATGCGGATGCCGCCATAAGGGCGCAAGGCATCCACCTTGGCCCAGTCCACGTCCTTGGCGGCGGGCGTGGCGCGCAGTTCTTCCAGCAGCATGTCGATGAAATACAGGCCCGGCTCGATGGTCACTACCATGCCCGGCTCCAGCACGCGCGTCATGCGCAAATACGGATGGCCGTCCGGACGGGCGATGCCGCCGCCGCTTTCGCTGGCCTGAAACCCGGCGACGTCGTGCACCTGCAAGCCGATCGGATGACCCAGGCCGTGCGGGAAGAAGGTGGAGGTTACGCCCGATTCCACCGCGCTTTCGGCATCCATGCGAATCAGGCCATGCTCGCGCAGCACGCCGGCGAGTACGTGATGGGCGTGAATGTGCAGTTCGGGATAACTCTGCCCGGCCCGCACCATCGCCGCGAAACCCTGTTGCGCATGCTCGACGCTGTCGATCAGCGCCTGGAACGGCGCATGGCCTTGGGCGGCGTAGGTGCGCGTGATGTCGCTGGCGTAGCCCGATGCGCTGGCGCCGGCATCGATCAGGAACGAGCGGCTTTGCGGCGGCGGCGTGCGGTCGAAGTGGGTGTAATGCAGCACCGCGCCGTGTTCGTTCAGGCCCACGATGCTGGCATAAGGTAGTTCCGCGTCGATCTGCCGCGCGGCCGACAGATACGCCATGTGGATGCCAAATTCGCTCCAGCCCGAGCGGAAAGCTTTTTCGGCGGCGCGGTGCGCGCGCGCGCCGATGCGGTTGGCCTGGCGCATCAAGGCCAGTTCGTATGGCGTTTTGTAGCTGCGATGCCAATGCAGGTAGTCGAGCACGGCCTGCGGATTGTTGGCCTCCACGCCGTCGACGGCCGGGCACTCCGGCGCGATGACCGCGCGGTGGCCCTGCGGCAGCAGCGCCACCGCCTCGGCATTGTTGCGCACGATGCTGATGTCAAAGGCGTCCACCCAGTAACCGCTCGGTACGGCCGGCACCACGTGCCAGTAATCGCGCGGCTGCACGAAGATCAAGCGAGGTTTTTCGCCCGGCGTGTAGACCACCCAGCTACCCGGCGCATCGGTCAGCGGCAGCCAGTGGCGGAAATGCGGGTTGGCGAGGAAAGGGTAATCCTGGTCGTCGAGGAACTTACGCAGCGGCGTGCTGGCGGCGATCAGCAGGTGATCGAAGCCCCCGCGCGCCAGCGCCCGGTCGGCGCGCTCGCGCAGCGTGGCGATGTGTTGGGCATACAGCGGGGCGAGGTGGGGGCTCATGCGTGCTTCCGGACGGTGGTTGCAGAGCCCGTCAGTTTAGGGCCTGTTTACCCTATGGGCGTAGCCGCGCCGGGAGCTGTTTGCTCGCCAGCCAAGGAAGCGTGAAGGCGTGTACGTCCGTACACGACATGAGCGATGACGCCCTATGGCGGCCACTCCAACGCAACGCGGGCCACGCCCATAGGGTAAACAGGCCCTGGCGCGATGGGTTGTTCAAGCTTGTTGAAGCCACAGCTCCAGCTGGGTGGCGTCGGCCCCGCCGATGGCGATGATGCGATAGCCGGCCCAGGTCTGGCCCGGGCTGGCGGCCGGTTCGTGCCACTGTTCCTGGATGCCGATTTCGATGGTCGGCATGGTGCCATCGTGGCGCGGCAGGTTGAGGCTGACCTGGTACACCGCTTCGTTGCGCGGTACGTGCTGGCCGATCAGCAGCATGCCGTTGCTGGACAAATTGCCTAGATGGCCCAGGGGCTGCCCGGTGATGGTGTCCACGACCGCCACGTTGTATTCCGGACGCTTGCGCGGGGCGCGGCGTTGTTCGGGCGCATTCATGGGCGGGCTTCCGGTAGCGGCGTCGATGCCGGACGCAACAGGTTGGTGGTGAGTGCATGCCAGGCGCGGTCAAGCAGGTTTTCCTGCACCGGCGGGATTTCGCGCACGCGGCCGCTGGCGATCGCGCGCGCCAGCTCTTGCAGGTTCATCACGTCGCTGCGTTGGCCGCGGCGATTGACGAACAGGCTGTTGCCCGATACCGGCGAGAACCATGCCAGCTTGCGCTGCGTGGCTTCGCCCGTGGTCGGATCGGTGAACTCGAACCAGGTGCCGAATGGCAATTGGCGCAAGCGGTTGTGGATGCGCGCCTCGCGCAATCCCAACGGCGGCACGACCGCCGCCTGGGTCGCCGGTGCCGGGCTTTCCTGGCCACGCTGCTCGCCCAGGCGCTGGCGCTGCTTGAGCCGGATCGCCAGGTCGGTGGCGCTGGGCGCTTCCACGACGCGCGCCGGTACTGCCGGCTTGGGGGCCGGTGGCGTAACGGTGGTCTTGGGTTGTGCGGGAGGCGATGGTGCAACCGACCATTCCGCGGCGGCCGGCTCCGGCGTCGCGGGTTTGGGCGTAGCGGGCTTGGGCGTCGCGGCCGGCGCGGGCAGCTTGGCGGACGTGTCGGCGCTTGCCTGGGGGGCAACGGGTTGCGCAGGCTCCTGGGCCGCAACGTTCGCTGTGGCCGCCGCCGGTGCCGTGGCTTGCGTGGACGGGCTCTCCGGTTCGGTCTCGGCGGTTGCCGCCTGTGTTTCGAGCGCCGTGGCTTCCGTGCCGATCAGCCGCTGGGCTACCTGTTCGGCTTCGTCGGCATGCATGCCGATCTGCTGCAGGCCGCTTTCCACTTCATGGCGCAGTTGCATCGGATCGCTGACCGGAAACTGTCCCAGCAGTTGATCGGTGATGCGCAGCTGCGTGCGGAAAGCATCGCTCTGTTCGCCATGGCGCAGCAGGTTCAGCGCCAGCACGTCGGTCCAGGCGCGTTCGAGCAGCGTGCGTAACAGGCCGCGCGGCGACGTGAGCGCGAAACGTTCGCTCATCAGTTCGTCGGCGCGGCGGCGCGCTTGTTCGAGCCGTTCGTGGCCCTGCATGGCCTCCACGTGGCGGCGCTCGGTGGTCTGCGCCTTGCGCGCCAGTTGTCCCAGGTGATGCTCGATGTCCGCCAGCAAGCTGGTGTAGAGGCCCGCGCTGGGCGGTTCCTGCTGGGTACGCTCCACCAACTGGGTGAGCTTGGCGAGCAACTGGTGGTCGGTTTCGCCGTTGGGTCCGTCGACCCAGTCGTTGAGGGTTTCGGCGAGTTTGCCCAGCACCTGGCGCGCCGGATGCTCGCGCTTGTCGAAAAAGCCGCGATCGGTGACGGCCAGGCGCAGCAGCGGCAATTGCAGGTTGCCCAGCAGGTTGCGCGCGTTGGTGCCCTGGTGCAGTTGTTGCGCCAGCTGCTCGAACAGCATGGCAACCAGCTCCACCGTGTCGCCTTGCTCGGAGGTCAGCTCCATGTGCGCCGCGCCGGGCGGCAGGCCGGTGTTGAGCTGCAGTAGCAGTTCCTCGTGCAGGCGTTGCGCGCTGCGCAGTTCGCGGCTGGTGTTGTCGGTGACCTGGATCATGTGCTGCTGCAAGGCGGACAGCGCGGTTTCCAGTTCCTGATGGGTTGCCGTGCGCGTGCCCGCGGCCGGCGCGGGGCCGGCGTTGCGCTGGCGCGAGAGCAGATCGCGCAGGGTTTCCAGCACGGCGATCGGTTCGCTGCTGCGCGGTTGTTCGGGCGTGGCGCTCGCTGGCGTGGCGGCGGCAGGCGTTGCGGTGGTAGGGGTGGCGGTGGGTGCCGCGCCGTGCGCCGGGCCATGGGTCGGCCGGGCGGCCGGAAAGGCGCGCAGTTGCGGCAGGATGCCGTCGGACAACAGCTTGGTGTTGATGCTCTCGTACAGCGATACCAGCGCGGCGCCGGCGGTGCTTTCGAACACCTGCAGCAACACCAGTCGATGTTCGATCGGCAGATTGAGCGGGTCGCTTGCCGTGCGCAGGATCTGCGCCATGCTCTGCGGACCGGGCGGCAGGTATTTGCCTTCCAGCGGCGGCGCGGCTACCAGCACGGCCAGCCGGTAGGACAGCTCGGACAGGACCGGGCCGTTATGCGCCTCGATGCGTGCGGCAAGCTTGTCGAGTGCGGCGGTGAGTTCGTGTTCGGTGCGATCGAGCAGGGTCAGCGACTGCAAGCTCAGCGGCGCGGACGCTTCATCGTCCTGGGGGCGCCCCATCGTTTCGAAACTCTCACGCAGGTGGTCGCAGAAGGACTCGATAAAAGCGGTGCGGCCCTGCTGGATCAGGCTGCGGCTGTCGAAGCAGCGTTGTTGTTCCAGGTGGTTGCGCGAACTTTCGGCCAGTTCGTACAGGCGCTTGTCGAAGAAGTCCAGGCACAGGCGCAGCGTCGGTTTGGCCCATTCATCGCCCAAGGCGCAGGCGGCATCGACCACCCGACGCGTACGAGCTGGCATCTGGCCGTGGAGGGCACGGTCGGTGCGGTCGAACGCGGCAAATGGCGGACGTCCCCTTGATTCGACATCCATGACTCAGATCCCAGTATTTCCCCGGGGAAGAGTGTAAGCCGGATGCCGGCTGCGCGTCATGGAAATGTTTAGTCGAGGAAGCTTGCAATGACGTCGTTGAGGAAACGTTGGCCCAGGGGCGTGGTCACCAGCCGGCCGGGCGATTCCTGCAACCAGCCCTTGCGGCGGCCGGCGGCGAGCGGGGCGGCAATCCGCTCAAGCGCCAAACCGGTGCGGGCGGGGAAGTCGTCCATGGGCACGCCGTGGATCAACCGCAGCGCGTTGAGCATGTATTCGAACGGCAGCTCGTCGCTGGCGACGGCGGCGTGGCCGCCGATGCGGCCCGGGCCGCCGGCGGCGTCGAGATAGGCGTTCGGGTGGCGGGTTTTCCAGCGCCGCAGTACCTGATGGCCGGGGGCGTCGGTGAGCTTGCCGTGGGCGCCGGCGCCGATGCCCAGGTAATCGCCGAAACGCCAGTAGTTGAGGTTGTGCCGGCACTGCCGGTCCGCGGTGGCGTAGGCGGAAATTTCATATTGTGCGTAACCGCCTTCGGCCAGCCGCGCTTCGCAGGCTTCCTGCATGGCCCAGGCGGCGTCGTCGTCCGGTAGCGGCGGCGGGTGTGCGGCGAAGGCGGTGTTCGGTTCCAGGGTGAGCTGGTAGTGCGAGATGTGTGCCGGCTTGAGGGCGATGGCGCGGTCCACGTCGGCGAGGGCGCCGGGCAACGTCTGCTGGGGCAGCGCGTACATCAGGTCGAGGTTGATGTTGGCAAGGCCCGCATCCTGGGCCGACTTCACGGCCGCTTCGGCTTCGTGCGCACCATGGATGCGGCCCAGGCGGCGCAGCTTGTCGTCGTCGAAGCTCTGGATGCCCAGGGAGATGCGGTTGACGCCCGCGGCCAGATAGCCGTCGAAACGGCCATGCTCGATGGTGCCCGGATTGGTCTCCAGGGTGATCTCGCAATCGTCCATAAAGGGCAGGCGGGCGCGGGCGCCGTCGAGAAAGCGGGCGATCAGTTCCGGCGCGAACAGGCTCGGCGTGCCGCCGCCGAAGAACACGCTGACGATCGGGCGATCATGCAGCGCCGCGCCGAAGTCGGTGCGGTCGGCGTCCAGGTCTGCCAGCAGCGTTTCCACGTATGTGCCATAGGGCGGCTCGCCGCGCAGGCCGTGCGAGTTGAAATCGCAGTAGGGGCATTTCTTCACGCACCACGGCATGTGGACGTACAGCGCCAGCGGTGGAGCGGTCAACGGCATGTATCAGGCGTGCAGCTGGGTAATGCGCGCATGCAATTGCGCCATGGCCTGGCCGCGATGGCTGAGGCGATTCTTTACGCCCGGCTCCAGTTCGGCTGCGCTGAGCGTTTGCTGGTGCGGCAGGAACAAGGGGTCGTAGCCGAAGCCCTGCGTGCCGCGTGGGGCTTGGAGCACGCGGCCGTGCCAGCGGCCTTCGGCGATCAGCGGGGCGGGATCGTCGGCGTGCCACAGCAGGGCGAGGACGCAGATGAAAAACGCGCCGCGCTGTTCGGCCGGCACGCCATCGAGTTCGCGCAGCAGCTTGGCGTTGTTGGCGGCGCTGTCGCCGTGGCCGCCGCTGTAGCGCGCCGAATAAAGACCCGGCGCGCCGCGCAGGTGCGGTACGCACAGGCCCGAGTCGTCGGCCAGCGCCGGCAACCCGGTGACGCTGGAGGCGTGGCGCGCTTTCAGCAAGGCGTTTTCGACGAAGCTGAGGCCGGTTTCCTCGGCATCGGCTACGCCCAGTTCCGCCTGCGGCAGCACCTCGAAGCGGCTGCCGGCGAGCAGGGCGTTGAATTCGGCCAGCTTGCCGCGGTTGCTGCTGGCCAGCACGATGCGTTGCATGTCAGATGCCCAGCGCCGAGCGCTGCAGGCCGATCAGTTCGGCGATGCCTTTTTCGGCCAGGCCCAGCATGGCGTCCATTTCATCGCGGCGGAACGCATGGCCTTCGGCCGTGCCCTGCACTTCGATGAAGCCGCCGCCGTCGTTCATCACCACATTCATGTCGGTGTCGCAATGGGCGTCCTCGGCGTAATCCAGGTCCAGTACCGGCATGCCCTGGTAGACGCCGACCGAGACGGCCGCCACCGCGCCGACGATGGGGTTGCGGCGCAGGTTTTCGCGTTTCATCAACAGGTTTACCGCGTCCACCAGTGCGACGTAGGCGCCGGTGATGGCCGCCGTGCGGGTGCCGCCGTCGGCTTGCAGCACGTCGCAGTCCAGGGTGATGACGCGCTCGCCCAGGGCCTGGCGGTCCACGCAGGCGCGCAGGCTGCGGCCGATCAGCCGCTGGATTTCCATGGTGCGCCCGCCCTGGCTGCCGCGCGTGGCCTCGCGCTGCGTGCGGCTGGACGTGGCGCGCGGGAGCATGCCGTATTCGGCCGTCACCCAGCCTTCGCCCTTGCCGCGCAGCCATGGCGGCAGGCGGTCCTCGACGCTGGCGGTGCATAGCACGCGGGTGTCGCCGAAGGCGATCAGCACCGAGCCTTCGGCGTGCCGGGTGTAATGGCGTTCGATGGTGATGTTGCGCAATTGATCACTGGCGCGGCCACTGGGGCGGGAGACGGTGGACATAGGCGTTGGGCAAGTGATGGCAGGACAGTTTACCATTTGCCACTTTCCGCACTGCTTTGGGACCGGTTCGATGATTCGCAGCATGACTGCCTACGCCTCCGCCGAGGCCGTTACCCCCGCCGGGGTGCTGACTTGCGAATTGCGCACGGTCAATCATCGCTACCTGGAACTGAGCCCGCGCCTGCCCGAAGACCTGCGCGGCCTGGAGTCTTCCCTGCGCGAGCGCATCGCCATGCGGCTGTCGCGCGGCAAGGTCGATGTGACCGTGCGCCGCGGCGAATCGCGCGGCGAGTCGCTGCAGGTGGAGCAGGCCATGGTCGGGCGCCTGGCCGAGTTGGCGGGCGAGCTGCGCGGCCACTTTCAGGACATGCGGATCGAGTTCACCGAACTGCTGCGTTTCCCCGGCGTGCTGCAGCACGCGCAGGTGGATCAGGACGCCCAGCAGGCGGCGTTGCTCGGCGTACTCGATCGCGCCCTGGATGCGCTGGCCGCCACGCGCGAGCGCGAGGGCGCCAAGCTCGGCCAGATCCTGCATGAGCGCCTGGACAGCATCGAGCGCATCGTCATGGACGTGCGCGGCTGGATGCCCGAGATCCGCGTGGCCTTGCGCACGCGCCTGGAAACGCGCCTGGCCGATCTCAAGCAGCCGGCCGATCCGGGGCGCCTGGAGCAGGAACTGGTACTGCAGGTCACCCGCTCGGATGTGGACGAGGAGCTGGACCGGCTCAGCACGCACATCACCGAGACGCGCCGCGTGCTCGGCCTGAAAGAGCCCGTCGGGCGCCGCCTCGATTTTCTGATGCAGGAATTCAACCGCGAGGCCAACACGCTCGGCTCCAAATCGGTCGACGCGCGCAGCACCAATGCGGCGGTGGAGCTGAAAGTGCTGATCGAGCAGATGCGCGAACAGGTGCAGAACATCGAATGAGCGCGCATACGCCAGACACGGATGTGACCGCAGGCACGCTGTTTATCGTGGCCGCGCCCTCCGGCGCGGGCAAATCCACGCTGGTCAACGCGCTGCTGGAGCGCGAGCCGGGCATTTCGCTGTCGATCTCCCATACCACCCGTCCGCCGCGGCCGGGCGAGCAATACGGGCGGCACTATTACTTTGTCGAGCGCGCCGATTTCGAGCGCGAAGTGGCCGAGGGTATCTTTCTCGAGCACGCCCAAGTGCACGGCAACTTCTACGGCACCTCGCGCACGACCGTGCACGAGCTGCTGCGGCAAGGGCGCGATGTGCTGCTGGAAATCGACTGGCAGGGCGCGGCGCAGGTCCGCCAGACCATGCCCGACTGTGTCAGTGTCTTTATCCTGCCGCCGTCCCGCGCGGAACTGGAGCGCCGGCTGCGCGGTCGAGGATCGGACAGTGCGGAAGTGATCGAGCGGCGCCTGCGCAATTCGCGCGGCGAGATCGCGCACGCGCACGCGTTCGACTACATCATCGTCAACGATCGCTTCGAGGACGCGTTGGATGGGCTCCAGGCCATCGTGCGGGCGGTCCGCCAGCGGTCGGCGCTGCAGTGCCGGCGGCACGAGGCCTTGATCGCCGAGCTGTTGTCGGACGCCTGACTGGTCTATTACTAGACTGGTGCGTATAGCATTACGTGCCCACTTGGGTTAACTTCACCACTTTGGTCCTTTCCCCCTGCCCATGATCGATCCCGTCAACGCCAAGCCAGACGATCGCACCCTGGTGCGCATCCGTGGCCTTACCACGGTGCTCAATGGCAAGACCGTGTTCGACGCCCTGGACCTGGACATCCCGCGCGGCAAGGTCACCGCGATCATGGGCCCCAGCGGCACCGGCAAAACCACCCTGCTCAAGCACATCACCGGCCAGATGCGCGGTGACCGGGGCACGGTGGAGGTGGATGGCCTGAACGTGCCCAAGCTCTCGCGCGACCAACTGTTTGAGCTGCGCGAACGCATTGGCTACCTGTTCCAGAATTCGGCCCTGCTGACCGATTTCGACGTGTTCGAAAACGTGGCTTTCCCGCTGCGCCAGCACACCCGCTTGCCGGAAGTGCTTATCCGCAACATCGTACTGACCAAGCTGCAGGCGGTGGGCTTGCGCGGCGCCGCCTCGCTGACGCCCGCCGAGCTTTCCGGCGGCATGGCGCGGCGCGTGGCCCTGGCGCGGGCGATCGTGTTCGATCCGATGCTGATCCTGTACGACGAACCGTTCGTGGGCCTGGATCCTATCGCGCTGAACCAGGTGCTGAAGCTGATCCGTACGCTCAACGAAACACTCGGCATCACCAGCGTGCTGGTGGCGCACGAGCTGGAGGCGATCAAGCAGGTGGCCGACCACATTTATCTGATTGCCAACGGCAAGGTGGTGGCGCAGGGCAACCCGCAGACCATCGCCGACAACGGCTCGCCGTGGACGCGCCAGTTCTTCGGCGGCGACGCCGACGGTCCGGTGCCGTTCCAGTATCCGGCGGACGATTACGCGACCGCGTTGGGCTTCAAGGAAGGTGCGGCATGAGCGCGCGGATGCAATACAACAATGTCCTGGTGCAATCGCTGGCGCAGATCGGCTATTGCGGCGAGTTCCTGCTGCGCATCCTGTACGCGGTTCCGCGCAGCATGCGCCATGTGCGCGAGACGGTCCGCCAGCTGTGGTTCGTGGGTGCGATGAGCCTCACCATCACCGTGACCTGCGGCCTGTTCGTGGGCATGGTGCTGGGTTTGCAGCTTTATCACGTGCTGGCCATTTTCGGCGGCACGTCGGCAACCGGTTCGGTGGTGGCGCTGGCGGTTTATCGCGAGCTGGGGCCGGTGGTGACGGCACTGCTGTTCGCGGGCCGCGCGGGCACCTCGGTTACCGCCGAAATCGGCCTGATGCGCGCTACCGACCAGATCGCCGCGATGGAAATGATGGCGGTCGATCCGATCGCCTACGTGATCGCGCCACGCTTCCTGGCCGGGCTGATCGCCATGCCGCTGTTGTGCTGCGTGTTCTGCGCGATGGCCATTTTCGGCGGCCACCTGGTCGGCGTGAGCTGGCTGGGCGTGGATAACGGCACCTTCTGGTCGAACATGACCGCTAACGTCGACGTGTGGCAAGACATCATCAACGGCATCGTGTGGAAGAGCGTGGCCTTCGGCGCGGTGGTCTCGCTGATCGCCGTGTTCCAGGGCTACACCACGCCGCCGACCAGCGAAGGCGTGGCCTATGCCACCACGCGCACCGTGGTGGCTTCGTCCATCGCGATCCTGGCGCTGGATTTCGTGCTGACCGCGTTCCTGATGTAACGAGCCGATGTGGACCGTCATGACTAATTGCTTTCTTTTGAGGACTTTGCCGTGAGCCAGAGAAAATCTTATGCCGTCGGCACCGGCCTGTTCATCGTGCTCGGGTTCACCGCGCTGGCATACCTGGCCACGCAGACCAGCTCGATCGCCAACAGCCACCAGGGATCGAGCTACACGGTCGATGCGGAATTTGCCAACATCGGTGCGCTCAAGGAGCGCGCGCCGGTGAAGGTGGCGGGCGTGCGCGTGGGCCAGGTGCAGTCGATTTCGCTGGAGCCGGGCAAGGACGTCGCCGATGTCACCCTCTCCATCGACAAGAAATTCAACCAGATTCCCACCGATTCGGTGGCCACGATCTACACCAGCGGCCTGCTGGGCGACCAATATGTCGGCCTGGTGTTCGGCAGCGCGAAAACTTACATTTCCAACGGCAGCCGCATCGGCCTGACCAAGTCCTCCGCGCCGCTGGAGGAAATGCTCGGCAAGTTCCTGGGCGCCGGCGGCTCGGCCGACGCGATCGGCGGCACCTATTCGGTGCGTGCCGAATTCACCAACGTGGGTACACTCTGGGTAGGCGCGCCGGTGAAGATGGCGGGTGTGCCGATCGGCACCGTGGCGGCGATCAAGGCCGATCCGGCCAAGCTCGACGCCAGCGTGACCCTGGCCATCGACAATAAGTACAACCAGATTCCGGACGACTCCTCGGCGGCCATATTCACCAGTGGTTTGATCGGCAGCCAGTATGTTGCGATCCAACCCGGCGGCTCGCCCAATTCCCTCAAGGATGGCGACCAGCTGGTGCTGACGCAGTCGGCCATGCAGTTGGAAGACCTGATCGGCAAGTTTCTGGTTAGCGGTTCGCCCAGCGGCGGCAACAACGCCGGTGGCAATGGTTCCAACAACAACGGTTCGTCCAATAACCCCCCGGCCGGCAAGCATTGAGCCGGCCCCACTAGGAGTCATCCATGTTGCGTCACTTGGCTATTGCCACCGCCATCGCCCTGGGTAGCGTCGTGATCGCCGTGCCGGCTTTCGCGCAGGATGCATCGAGCGCGCAAGCGTCCAACGCCTCGACGCCGGAACAGGTGGTGCAGACCATCACGCACGATCTGGATACCCAGATTGCCGACCACAAGGCCGAGTTGCAGAACAACAAGACCAAGCTGGTGTCGATGATCAACCAGATCTTCCTGCCGCATTTCGACACCGACTGGGCCTCGATCCTGGTATTGGGCATGCACGCGCGCGCGGCGACGCCCGAGCAGCGTTCGCAGTTCGCCAAGGCCTTCTACGACTCGCTCACCAACCGTTACGCCGAAGGCCTGCTCAACTACACCAAGGGCACGGTGAAGGTGCTGCCGTTCCAGGGTGAGCTCAACGACAAGTACACCGTAGTCAAGACCCAGGTCACCACCGACGACAAGAAGCAGATCGCGGTGAACTACGTCTTCCACAAGACCGCCGACGGTCAATGGAAGGCTTACGACGTGATCATCGAAGGCATTTCCTACATCACCAACTATCGCAACCAGGTCGATGCCGAGATCAAGAAGGAAGGTCTGGACAAGCTGATCAAAGACCTGCAGACGCAGGGCGACCAGGCCTTGCAGCAGATGGAACAGGAAAACAAAGGCAATGGCGCCAAGTAAGGCTGGCGAGTTTCGAGTCGCTTCGGAGGTACCGGACACGGTTTCCGTGTCCGGTACGCTGAGCTTCGCCACGGCAGCGAATGCGCTCGCGGCGATGCGTGCGGCTTTTGCCGCGCACGATCGCCACACGTTGGATCTGTCGGGTGTTAGATGCTGCGACAGCGCCGGCCTGGCCTGTGTGCTGGCGGCGCTTTCGGAGGCCGACAAGAGTGGGCAGCGGGTGAAAGTGACCCACGTGCCGGAAGGCATGCAGGCGCTTGCGCAGGTGTGCGGCGTGGAGACGTTCCTGCACTGAACCTTTATCCGTCGCCCTGCGAGGAAAGGCAGCAGGTCTGCGCAGGGCCGAGTTTTCCGGGTAAACAAAAAACGGGGCCAAGCCCCGTTTTTTGCTCGAATCGCTGTGGCTTACTGATTGCCAGCCGGCGGCGTGCCCGAGCCGTTCTTCTGTTTCTGCTGCTGCTCCCACTGCTGCTGTTCTTTCAGCAATTGGGCGGGATCGAAATTATTGTTGCCGTTCGAATTGCCCGAGCCCTGGCCCTGCTGCAGCTTCAGCATGACGTCGGCTGGCGGGTTGCCATCGTAGAGCTTGTTCAGGCGGGTCTGGCGCCAGGCGTCGCGCACGAAGGCGTAGGGGTCGTAGGCCGATTGCAGGTAGCTGTCGGCATCGAGCAACTGGGCGCGCATCTGGATGAAGTACACCACTTCGGGGATGTAGTACTGGCCCCAATGAAACTTGTGATTGCGTTCGAAGTAGCTGAGCGGATCGAACAGGTAACCGTCCACGGGGAACTGCCACACGTCGCGCATCGTGGACGGGCCCAGCAGGGGGATCATCAGGTAGTCGCCTTCGGGCACGCCCCAGCGGGCCAGGGTGATGCCGAAGTCGGTTTCCTTCAGCGGGATCTTCATATGCGTAGCCGGATCGAAGAAGCCGGCCACACCCACGGTCATGTTGATCAGGAAGCGGCCGGTGTCGGTCATCGCATCGCTGGGACGGCCCTGCATGATGTTGTTGGCGATGCTGATCGGCAGCTTGATGGTAGTGAAGAAGTTGCTGATGCTGGTCTGTACCGGCTTGGGCGTGACCTTCGTATAGCCCACCGCCACCGGACGCAGCACGTGCTTGTCCAGCGCCATGTTGAAGGCGTAGCTCTTGCGGTTGAATTTCTCCAGCGGATCGTCCGTACGCGGCGGGGCGATGGCGCAGCCGGCCAGCAGGGCCACGGCGGCTAGAGGGAGAAGGCGGCGCAGTGCGAGGCGGGGCAGGGAGGGCATGGAGAGGGGGTCCGCTGCAAAATTTGGGGATTTTGTTAAAATTGTACTTGCTAGTTTTATATTGTGCACCAATCGCCGGGCGCTTTCGAGCTGGCGGGCGACCGGTCGGACATGATAAGAGTCAATCGCGTTGCCAGCCAAGTGGCGGCCCGATAAACTGTAAGACCGCTCAAAGTCTTTTATTGTTCAAGGATTTCCCATGGCCCGCATTACCGTGGAAGACTGCCTCGAGGTGGTCGACAATCGTTTCGAACTGGTGCTGATGGCGACCAAGCGTGCCCGCCAGCTCGCCAAGGGTGCCGACCCGGCGGTCAACCCCGACAACGACAAGCCCACCGTGCTGGCGTTGCGCGAAATCGCCGACCGCCGCATCGACCAGGCCACCATCGACGAGATCGACCGCGCCGAACGCGAGCGCGCCGAGCGCGAAGCGCTGGAATGGGCCGCCCAGGAAGTTGACGACGATCTTTCCAAGGGCGGGGACGATTGATGGATAGCGGCGGCTGTCGACAGCGCAGTCGTCGCACTGGCCACCATGGGCTGGCGGGCCGCGCTGCGCGGCATTCCAGCACACTGCGGTCCCATCGGTTCCACGACCCCTATCCACTCAGTGAGGCGAGCGCCTGAACGGGCGTCGTGAATCCATGCCGGCGGCTACGCATCCCGCTTCGGAGGATACGTCCACGCTGCCGCCCTACGTGCTGGCGCTGAAAGAGCGCATCGCCTACCTCCCCGAACAGAACGTGGCCCGGGTGTTGCGCGCCTATCAGGTGGGCGCCGTCGCGCATGAAGGGCAGACCCGCAAGAGCGGCGAGCCGTACATCACGCACCCGATTGCCGTGGCTGGCATCCTGGCCGAGTTCGGCATGGATGCCGAAACGATCATCGCCGCGATCCTGCACGACACGCTGGAAGACACCGAGCTCAGCCGCACTGAGCTGGCCGGGGAATTCGGCGAACCGGTGGCCGAATTGGTCGACGGCGTCACCAAGCTCGACAAGATGCGCTTCAGCAGCCGCCAGGAGGCCGACGCCGAAAGTTTCCGCAAGATGCTGCTGGCGATGGCGCGCGACCTGCGCGTGATCCTGATCAAGCTCGCCGACCGCCTGCACAACATGCGCACGCTGGGCGCCAAGGATGCCGATTCGCGCCGGCGCATCGCGCGCGAAACGCTGGAAATCTATGCGCCGATCGCGCAGCGCCTTGGCATGAACAAGATCAAGGCGGAGCTGCAGGACCTGGGCTTTCGCGCGCTCCATCCCGATCGTTATCGCGTGATCAGCGAACGCATCCGCGCCGCGCTCGGTAATCGGCGCGAAGCGATGGGACGCATCGAAGGGGCGCTGACCGCGCGGCTGGTCGAAGAGCGCATTCCCGTGCGCGTGGTCGGGCGGATCAAGTCGCCGTGGAGCATCTATTCGAAGATGCGCAACGAGCACAAAAGCTTTGCCCAATTGATGGACGTGTACGGCTTTCGTGTCGTCACCGACAGTGCGATGAGCTGCTACATGGCGCTGGGCGTCGTGCATGCGCTGTACAAGCCGGTCGATCGCCGCTTCAAGGATTTCATCGCCATCCCCAAGGCCAACGGTTACCAGTCGTTGCATACCGTGTTGCTGGGGCCGTTCGGCGCACCCATCGAAGTGCAGGTGCGCACCGAGGAAATGGATTCGGTGGCCGAACGCGGCGTGGCCGCGCACTGGGCGTACAAGACCGACAGCGGTCCGGCCAACAGCGCCCAGGCGCGTGCGCGCGAGTGGCTTTCCGCGCTTGCCGACAGCCAGGCCAACACGCCATCGGCTGCGGAATTCATCGAAAACGTCAAGATCGATCTGTTTCCGGACGAAACGTATCTGTTTACCCCGCGCGGCGACATTCTTTCGTTGCCGCGCAATGCCACCGCACTGGATTTCGCCTACGCGGTGCACACCGACGTGGGCGATCACGCCGTGGCCGCGCGTGTGGACAAGAAACTGCTGCCGTTGCGCACGCGGCTGGAGTCGGGGCAGCTGGTGGAGATCATCACCGCGCCATCGGCGGTGCCGAACCCCGCATGGCTTGAATTCGTGGTCACCGGCAAGGCACGCACCGCGATCCGTCAATACCTTAAGCATCTGCAGCACGAAGATGCGGTGGATTTTGGCCATCGCATGCTCGACCGCGCGCTCGATGCGCTAGGCACCAGCCTCGATGCGATCGCGCCGGCGGCGCTGGAGCGCTTCCTGCAGAAATCCAAGTTCAAGCGCCTGGAGGAATTGCTTTCCGACATCGCGCTCGGCAATCGCATGCCCGACCAGGTCGCCGGCCAGCTGGTGGCCTCGCGGGGCACGACGGCGCGCGGCACGGCCGCGCCGCATCAGGCGGAAAACATCCGCATTACCGGCGCCGAGCGTGGCGTGCTGAGCTTTGCCAACTGCTGCCATCCGCTGCCGGGCGACGACATCATCGGCTACCTCTCGCCAGGCAAGGGCATCGTGGTGCATCGCACCGAATGTCCCAATGTGGTGGAGCTGCGAAAATCGCCCGAGCGCTGCGTGGCGATTGAATGGGATCGCGACGTACAGGGCGATTACCGCGCCGAATTGCGCATCGAAGTCATCAATCGTCCAGGCGTGCTGGCCACGGTGGCGGCGGCGATCGCGGCGGCCGATTCCAACATCGAAAACGTCGAATACGTCGAGCGCGACCTGGCGGCTGCCACCTTGTTGTTCACCATCGAAGTGAAAAATCGCAAGCATCTGGCCGAAGTGATCCGGCGCGTGCGCCGCACCGGTGTGGTGAGCGGGGCGTATCGCTATCCGCTGTAGCGCCAGGCCTGGCGTCCAAGGGTGCTACGCAGCCGCCGCGAGGGCAATTACACTGCGCTTTTCCCCAGCCGGATCGTCCCCATGTCCCGCACCATCATCGCCACTGACCAGGCTCCCGCCGCCATCGGCCCGTATTCGCAAGCCGTGCGCGCGGGCGACACCGTGTACTTCTCAGGCCAGATTCCGCTTGATCCGGCCACCGGCGCACTGGTGGAAGGCGATATCAGCACACAGACGCGTCGCGTGTTCGACAACCTTCTCGCCGTCGCGCAAGCCGCTGGCGGATCGCTCGCACAGATCGTGCGCGTGGGCATCTACGTGACGGATCTGGCCAACTTCGCCGCGGTCAACGCCGTGATGGGCGAATACTTCCAGCAGCCCTATCCGGCGCGCTCCACCATCGAAGTATCGGGCCTGCCCAAAGGCGCGCAGGTCGAGGTCGATGCGATCATGGTGCTCGGCTGATCGATTGCCGGGTACATCGCTGACAGCATGTGTCGGCCATGACGCCCCGCACGCCGCCGCGCTCGGTTAGTCTTGCAACGATGGCGGCAAGTAAACCTCGCACCTCGACTGAAACCGTGGCCGATCCGGGCAAGTTGCCCGTGTCGGCGCTTGGCGGCGTCGGTCCGGCCCTGGTGGAGATGCTTGGGCGATTAGGTCTGCACCGCGTGCAGGATCTGTGGTTCCACCTGCCGTTGCGCTATGAAGACCGCACGCGCGTCACGCCGCTGGCGGATCTTCGCCCGGGTATGCGCGTGCAGGTGGTAGGTACGGTCGAGGCGGTCGACAAGACCTATCGCTACCGCCCCCAGTTGAAAGTGGCGATCGGCGACGGCGCGATGGAAACGCTGCTGCTGCGCTTCTTCCATTTCAATCGCGCGCAGGCCGAGCCATTGCGCCCCGGCGTGCGCCTGCTCTGTTACGGCGAGGTGCGCCAGGGTTCGGGCAGCCTGGAAATGGTGCATCCGCAGTACCAGCGCCTGGCGGACCATGCCGACGTGGTCATGGATGAGTGCTTGAATCCGGTTTATCCCACCACCGAAGGGCTGGGACAAAAGCGCCTGGGCGGCGTCGTCGCCAAGGCACTGCAACTGTTGCCCGCCGATGACCAGCTCGAACTGATTCCCCCCGCGCTGTGCGCCGAATGCGGCCTGACCTCGCTGCGCGGCGCGCTGCTGTATGTGCATCGGCCGCCGCCGGATGCGCGCATCGATCAACTGACGCAGGGACGGCATCCTGCGCAGCAGCGCCTGGCTTTTGAAGAACTGCTCACGCAGCACATGAGCCTCAAGCGCTTGCGCGCGGCGGTGCGCGAGCGTCGCGCACCGATGGTGAAAGGTCCGGGTGCGTTGCAAAAGCGTTGGCTCAAGCAGCTTCCTTTTACGCTGACCCCGGCGCAGCAGCGGGTCATCCGGGAAGTGGCCGCCGATATTTCACAACCGCAGCCGATGCTTCGCCTGGTCCAGGGTGATGTCGGTTCGGGCAAAACGGCAGTAGCCTGCGCGGCCGCGCTTGCCGCGGTGGAAGCGGGTTATCAAGTCGCGCTGATGGCACCGACGGAATTGCTGGCCGAACAACACCTGCGCAATTTCCGGCATTGGCTGGATCCCATGGATATCGCGGTCGAATGGCTGGCCGGCAAGCAGCAGGGAAAGGCGCGCCAGCAGGCCATGCAACGGGTGGCGCAGGGTGCCGCGGTGGTGATCGGTACACATGCGCTGATGCAGGAAGGCGTCCAATTCGCGCGCCTGGGCCTGGTGATCGTCGACGAACAGCACCGCTTCGGCGTGCAACAGCGATTGGCCCTGCGCGACAAAGGCCTGGAAGGTGAACTGGCGCCGCATCAGCTGGTGCTGACCGCAACCCCCATTCCGCGCACGCTGGCCATGAGCGCTTACGCCGACCTCGACATATCCGCCATCGACGAACTGCCGCCGGGACGCACGCCCGTGCAGACCATCGCCATTTCCAACGCGCGCCGTATCGACGTGATCGAGCGTATCCACGCCGCGTGCATGGAAGGCCGGCAGGCCTATTGGGTCTGCACGCTGATCGAGGAATCCGAACAGCTGCGCGCACAAGCCGCCGAGGCGGCGCATGCCGAACTCACCCACGCACTCACCGACTGCCGCGTGGGCTTGATTCATGGACGCATGAAGCCGAAAGAAAAGCAGGCGGTGATGGATGCATTCAAGCGCGGCGAGCTGGCGGTGCTGGTGGCCACCACGGTGATCGAGGTTGGCGTGGACGTGCCCAATGCCAGCCTGATGGTGATCGAGAACAGCGAGCGCCTGGGTCTTGCGCAATTGCATCAGCTGCGCGGACGCGTGGGGCGCGGCGCGGTGGCGTCCAATTGCGTGTTGCTCTATCAGCCGCCGCTGGGTCAGCTTGCACGCGAACGCCTGCAAGTGATGCGCGAAACCAACGATGGCTTTCGCATCGCCGAAAAGGATCTGGAACTGCGCGGCCCCGGCGAGGTGCTCGGTACGCGCCAGACTGGTCAGCTCAGTTTCCGCATGGCCGATCTGGCCCGCGATGCGCACCTGTTGCCCGCCGTGCAGCGCGTGGGCGAGCAGATGCTGGCGCAGCATGCCGAGCAGGCAGGGCGGCTGATCGAGCGCTGGATCGGCGGTGCCGCGCGTTATGCCGGCGCATGAGAGGTTGTGTGCGTGGCCACGTCGATCAAGCTGCAGTGCCAAACCTCGTTTTAAGGGGCGTCACCGGCACCTTGTTCCGAAACCGGCCGCCTTACGATTGATGCAACACGTCAAGACAGCGCGACTTGATCCTTGGATCGACACCCGTTGCGACTGCGACCACGCTTTAAAGCGTTGGCCTTGTATCCTCGGGGTAAGTCATCGATCAATCGCCGGTGCCGTTACCCTTGAAGAGGCGTTCGGAGGTTTCGTCGTCCACAGCGGTGGACTCAGGCCCCGGCGCTCAAGCAATAGCCTCTTGCGGCAAAAATATGCGCATGGCTACGGCGCGCGCAGGAAATGCCTACTTTTCTGCTCTTCGTTTAGTATTCCCAATTCCAGGGTTTCCACTTCCTTAAATCATGAGCACACCGCAACTCTTCATCGATACCGATCCCGGCGTGGACGATGCGCTGGCGATCCTGATGGCGCACGCGCATGCCGAGGTGCTCGGCTTGAGCATCGCCGCCGGCAACGTCGGTCTTGCCCATACGGTGCGCAATGCGCGCACGCTGGTGGACCTGGTGGGCGGTGCTACGCCGGTGTTCGCCGGTTGCCCGTCGCCGCTGGTACGCCTGCCGGAAGAAGATGCTGCCTTCGTGCATGGCCGTGACGGCCTGGGTGACGTGGGTTTTTCCGAGCCGGAAAGCCGGGTCGCCGACGAGCACGCCGCACTGGCCCTGCTGCGCCTGACCCGCGAACGCCCGGGCGAGATCACCCTGGTGGCGCTGGCCCCGCTCACCAACCTGGCGTTGGCGCTCAAGCTCGACCCGACGCTGCCTCGGCGCGTGAAGCGCCTGGTGGTGATGGGCGGTGCGGTCACCGGCCATGGCAACACCGGCCGCGTGCCGGCGGAATTCAACGTGGGCTTCGACCCCGAAGCGGCCCATATCGTGTTCGAAGGCTTTCCCGACTTCGACCTGGTCGACTGGGAGCTGACTCTGCGGCATGCGTTCGACGAATCCGAATTCGATGAGTGGCTGGCCACCGGTGACCGGCGCGCGGCGTTCTTCGGGCGCGTGTTCCAGGTGGCGCGCAATACCAATCGCGAGCGAGGGCGCCGCGGCATCATTGCGGCCGACGCGTTGGCGATGGCGGTGGCGATCGACCCTACCGTGGTCAAGCGCAGCGAGCGCCGTCACGTCGGCGTGGAACTGGACGGTCGCCTCACCCGCGGCGCGACCGTGGTGGACTGGGGTGACCGCCTCAAGCTTCCCGCCCGGGCCAACGTGGTGCTGGAGCTGGACCAGGCCAAGTTCGCCGGCATGGTGCGGCGGGCCCTGGGGGCATCGTAGCCGCTGCCAGGGTATCGGGTCGGTTGACCGGGGTTTTGGAAGGTCGCTATAATGCCGCTCTTTTCACCCACCGCTTTGAGTCCGTCATGAAGCCCGATATCCATCCGAATTACCGCCAGGTGGTGTTCCAGGACCTGTCGTCCGAGTTCGCGTTCCTGACGCGCTCGACGATCGCGACCAAGGAAACCATCAAGTGGGAAGACGGCAACGAGTACCCGCTGGTCAAGGTGGATATCTCCAGCCACTCGCACCCGTTCTACACCGGCAAGCAGAAGGTTATGGACACCGGTGGCCGCGTGGACAAGTTCCGCCGCCGTTACGCGCAGAAGTAATCCATTTGCAAACTTGCCCTTAGCGGCAAGTCGGCTCCGAAATACAGGGCAGGCCCAGCGCCTGCCCTGTATTTTTTTGCGCTTGTCATAATGGTTTTGCTCATGGCCCGCACGGTCCATAAGTACGGCATCCATGACCATTCGCCCTCGGATGTTTGAGGATCGATGTGCGATAATGGAAAAGATGCATCGCCGCTTCCCCACACGACGATGTGACTTTCCTTCGCCGGCCGCTGCCGTGATGCGGTGGTCCCCGGCGGCGACCTAAGCGCAGGAGGTTTCCGTGTCCGATTCCAAATCCGTCAAGCTGGTAGATGAGTCCACCGGCCGTAGCAGCGAACTCCCATTGCTGAGCGGCACGATGGGTCCTGCTTGCATCGACATTGCCCCCTTGTACAAGGACACCGGGCACTTCACCTACGACCCGGGCTACGGCAGCACCGCCAGCACCAAAAGTTCGATCACCTATATCGATGGCGATCAGGGCATCCTGATGTACCGTGGCTACCCGATCGAGCAGCTGGCCGAGAAATCCAGTTTCCTCGAAGTGGCCTATCTGCTGCTCAACGGCGAGCTGCCGAACAAGACGCAGTTCGAAAGTTTCGAAAACGACATTACGCATCACACGATGATGCATGAGTCGCACAAGAATTTTTTCCAGGGCTTCCACCACGACGCGCATCCGATGGCCATGCTGGCAGCGTCCGTCGCTTCGCTCTCGGCCTTCTACCACGAAGACCTGGACGTCGATAACGCCCAGGACCGCAAGCTCGCCGCGATCCGCCTGATCGCCAAGATGCCCACCATCGCCGCCGCGTGCTATCGCTATTCCATCGGCTGGCCGTTCCGCTATCCGCGCAACAACCTCGAATACGTCAACCGCTTCCTGCACATGATGTTCGAGGTGCCCAGCGAGCCGCTGCAGATGAGTCCGGTCGCCGCCAAGGCGCTGGATCTGCTGTTCATCCTGCATGCCGACCACGAGCAGAACGCATCGACCTCGACCGTGCGCCTGGTCGGTTCCACCGGCGCCAATCCGTATGCGTCGATCGCCGCGGGCATCACCGCGCTGTGGGGTCCCGCGCACGGTGGCGCCAACGAGGCGGTGCTCAAGATGCTCGAAGAGATCGGCTCGCCGGACAAGGTGGAAACCGCTGTCAAGCGCGCCAAGGACAAGAACGACAACTTCCGCCTGATGGGCTTCGGCCACCGCGTGTACAAGAACTTCGATCCGCGCGCCAAGATCATCCGCGAGATGTGCCATAAGGTGCTGGCCGAACTGGGCGTCAACGATCCGCTGCTGGACGTGGCCATGAAACTGGAAGAAGCCGCGCTCAAGGACGACTATTTCGTCGAGCGCAAGCTGTATCCGAACGTCGATTTCTACTCCGGCATCATCTACAAGGCGTTGGGCATTCCGACCGAAATGTTCACGGTGATGTTCGCCATCGCCCGCACCGCCGGCTGGATCGCGCACTGGATCGAACAGCACGAAACGCCCGGTTCGCGCATCGGCCGTCCGCGCCAGCTGTATGTGGGTTCGGATACGCGCAACTACGTGGCCATGGACAAGCGCTGATCGAGCGCGCTTGGTGCCTGCAAAAAACGCCCGGCTCCGGCCGGGCGTTTTTCGTTTTCGGCATCGCGGTAAAGCAGATCAGCGCAGTGCGGCGGACAGCTTGCGTTCGAAGTCGTCCTGCTCGCTGTCTTCTTCGGCCAGCATGATCTCCACCGATGCCAGCGAGGCGCGTCGCATCGGCTTCTCGTCGATGCGATCGATCGGCGCCTGGCGCAAGGCGTCATGCGGAAGCACGGTCAGGTCGAAGGGAAGGTTGTCGGCCGCGAACAGCAGCACCGGATACTCGGCCTGCTCTTCGCGACTGGCGCGCAGGCGGCGCGTTTGCGTTTCGTATGGCACACCGTGTTCGCGCAGGTAGATGCCGACCGCTTCGGGATCGTCGCTGAACACATGCAGGCAGACCGCCGAATGCGAATCGGCGGTGCCTTCGAGCACGGCACCGACCAGGCGCGGTTCGAAGCGCTGCAGGAAGCGCATCGCTTCGACCGCCGCTTCGCGTCGCGTGCGCAACAACTGCGGCTGGCTGTCGGCCTGGAACAGGCGCTGGTGTTCGCGCAGGGCCTGTTCAATCTCGTGATTGCGCGGAAGGGCCTGCTCGTCGAGGACGCCCAGCCGCTCGGCGGCTTTGCGCTTGGCATGATGGAAGTCGCGGATGCCGTGCTCGCTCATCAGCCGGGCCGCCTCCTGGGCGACCCGAAGCCGGTTGCGCTGCACACGGTCGTGTGCGTGGATGCGATGGTGCTCGCCTCGTGCCATGACCGGGCCCCTTTGCTGCAGCGTCGACCCAAGACTACCGGAAAATTTTAAAAAATGTCGTTAGCTTGTTGTTGATCCTGGTTTTGTTGCTGCTGCTGTGCCGCCTGGTTGCGCAGACGATCGACGTCCTCGACTTTGAAGATCTCCGACATCGCATCCGGGTCGTCCGAGGAGGTCGGCAGGCCGCTCTGACGATTGATCTGCACCGTGGTGATGCCAGGCGGCATCGCAAGATCTTTCATCGGCAGGCCCTTGAGGGCATCGCCCATGTAGTCGATCCAGATCGGCAAGGCGGCTTTCGCGCCGAATTCACCTTTGCCCAGCGGGCTGAAGTCGTCAAAGCCAAACCAGACCGCGGTCGCAAGATCGCCGTTGAAGCCGACGAACCAGGCATCGCGATGGTCGTTGGTGGAGCCGGTCTTGCCGGCCAGGTCCGGGCGGTTGAGTACCTTGGCCGCATAGCCCGTGCCCATCGGCGAGGTGATCACGTCCTTCATCAGCGAGGTGATGAGGTAGTCGTTGCGGATGTCGATCACGTGCGGCGCCAGCACGGGAGCGGCCTCGCCATTGTGCGCGTCGGCGGGCAAGGCAGTTTCGCCCGCCATGCCGACACTGCTCGCCGGCGCTGGCGCGGTCGAGGCATTGGCCGTGGCCACCCCATTGGTGAGCATGCTTGCCGGTGGCGGGGCCGGCGGACTGTTCTGCAGCAGCCGCGCCTGGCAATCGGCGCAGGCGCGCGCCGGGTTGGCCACATAGACAGGCTTGCCGTCGCGATCGTCGATTTCGTTGATGAAGTACGGCGTGACGAGATAACCGCCGTTGGCGAACACGGCATACCCGCGCGCCATGCTCAGTGGCGAAACGGATGCGGTGCCCAGCGCCATCGACAGGTTGTTCGGCAGCGCATCGAGCGGAAAGCCGAAACGGGTCACGTAATCGCGTGCGTAGCGCACGCCGATGGCGTCGAGCAGTCGCACGGACACCAGGTTCTTCGATTCGATCAGCGCTTCGCGCAAGCGCATGGGACCGGCGAACTTGTCGTCGTCGTTGCTAGGCGTCCACAGGCCGTTCGGTTGCGAAGGATCGGGCAGGGCCAGCGGCGCATCGTTGATGATCGAGGCCGCGGTGAAACCACGCTCGAACGCGGCCGAATAGATGAACGGCTTGAAGCTCGAACCGGGCTGGCGTGCCGCCATCACGGCGCGGTTGAACTTGCTGCGCTGGAAGTTGAAGCCGCCCACCAGCGACTGGATCGCGCCATTTTCCGGATCCAGCGACACCAATGCGGCCTGCGCCTTGGGTATCTGCGTGAGTTGCCAGTTGCCCTTGTCGTCGTGGATCACGCGGATGATGTCGCCGGGCTTGAGCACCTCGTTGACCGCCTTGGGAGCGGCGCCCATGCGGCTTTCATTGATGTAGGGGCGCGCCCAGTCCATCGCGGCAAGGTTGAGCTGGATGGTCTGGTGGTTGGGCAGATACACCGACGCTTCGCTTGCGCTGGAGGCGATGACCAGCCCCGGCGTCATGCCGGCGACGTCGGTGTAGCTGGAAAGCATGCTGCTGTAATCGGCATTGCTGGCGCCGGGCGGAAGTTCTGCGTGCGCCTCGGGTCCGCGCCAGCCGTGACGGTGGTCGTAGATGGAAAGACCGTCGCGCACGGCCGCCACGGCGGCCTCCTGGCGCGTGCTGACCAGGGTGGTCTTGACGACATAACCTTCGGTGAGCGCGTCATTGCCCAGCCGGTCCAGCGCTTGCAGGCGGGCCATTTCGGCCAGGTACGGCGCATCTACCTGGATGGGCTGCTCATGCGGCGCGGCATCGTCGGGTGCGTTGATGGCTTCCTGGTACTGCGCCTGGTTGATGTATTTGTGCTCCAGCATCTGCCCCAGCACCCAGTTGCGCCGCGCGATCAGGCGCGGGGTGTTGGTCAGCGGATTGACCGCCGAGGGCAGCTGGAAGGTGGAGGCAATGGCGGCGCACTGGGCTACCGTCAGCTGGTTCAGCTGCTTGCCGTAGTAGTACTCGGCCGCCGCGGCCACGCCATAGGAACGGTGGCCCAGGAACATCTTGTTGAGATAAAGCTCCAGGATCTGGTCCTTGCTCAGCTCGCCCTCGATGCGCAGGGCGATGAACATCTCGATCAGCTTGCGCGAATACAGCTTTTCCGGACTCAGGAAGAAGTTGCGGGCCACCTGCTGGGTGATGGTGGAGCCGCCCTGGGACTTGTTGCCGCCGGAAGCCAGCACATGGAAGCCGGCGCGCGTAATGCCGCGCCAGTCGATGCCGGGGTGGCTGTAGAAGTCGGCGTCCTCGGCGGAAAGCACCGCATGCTTGAGCATGTCCGGCACCTGGTCGATGGAAACCGGAATGCGGCGGGTCTCGCCAAAGGTGGCAATCAGCTTGCCGTCGGCGGTGAGCACCCGCAACGGCACCTGCATGTGGTAATCCTTAAGCACCGCCACCGAGGGGAGGCGGGGGGAAACCAGCCAATAGGCCACCCCGGCGGCGGCGGCGATCAGCAGGAGTCCGCTGAAGCCAAGGATAAGCAGCCAGCGCAGGAGGACTTTCAGAATTCGCGTCATGGGGGGTGGGGGTGCTCGTAAATTCATGCTGCGGAGAGGTAATCGGCGCCGTCCGGGCGCCGATGAGCGGGCCGGCCGGTGCACGGGTGCGGGCTGCCTGTCCTTCCGTCAAAGCGGGGTCTGGCGAGCCAGATGGCGTCCAAGCTATTGAATTTGAAGGTGATGATTGACGTCCTCAAGGCTGGCCGGCGGCACCGTGACGTACCGGGAGGGCCTGCTGACATCATGCCACCCCGTGGGAATGAAGCGGAGCATCCCAAGGCGAGACCTGAGTCAAAACAGCCCAGAGTATAGATGTAGCAGTATGAGCAACATGAGCAACGGATTAGCAAAACCTTAATCGCGGCATCTGGACGGGTTGGCTCAAATGTGCAGGCCATCACGTCAAAAGTCTCGAAGAAGATCGCGTAGACCGTTGCTATTGCATTAATTTTTGGATCTAATGGCCCGGCAATCCCGCCAGCTACTGGCGGAAGCACCAGGGGTCAAGGGGGAATCATCGTGGGGCTCTTCACACCCAAGAAGCCGCCGCTCATCGGTGTCGACGTCAGTTCGACCGCCGTCAAGCTGCTGCAGCTCAGCCAGGCCGGTGGCCGTTATCGCGTGGAGCACTACGCGATCGAGCCACTCCCCCCCAATGCCGTCGTCGAAAAGAACATCGTCGAGGTGGAAGCCGTCGGCGAAGCGATTCGCCGCGCGCTGTCGCGTTCGGGCACCAAGCTCAAGCATGCCGCGGCCGCGGTGGCGGGCTCGGCGGTCATCACGCGCATCGTGCCCATGGCGGCCGAGTTATCCGATGAGGATCTGGAAGGCCAGATCCAGGTCGAGGCCAACCAGTACATTCCGTATCCCATCGAAGAAGTCAGCCTCGATTTCGAGGTGCTCGGTCCGGTGCGCGACAACCCGGAAATGAACAACGTGCTGCTGGCGGCCTCGCGCACCGAGAACGTGGACATGCGCGTCGCCGCGCTGGACCTGGGCGGCCTTAGCGCGCAGGTGATCGATGTGGAAGCGTTCGCGATGGAAAACGCTTTCACCCTGATCGCCGATCAGCTGAACGTCGGTCGCGATGCGCTGGTCGCGGTGGTCGACGTCGGCGCCACCATGACTACGCTGTCGGTACTGAAGAACCAGCGCACCATCTACTCGCGCGAGCAGGTCTTCGGCGGCAAGCAGTTGACCGACGAAATCATGCGCCGCTATGGCCTCTCCTACGAGGAAGCCGGACGCGCCAAGCGCAAGGGCGGGTTGCCCGAATCCTACGAAACCGAAGCGCTGCAGCCGTTCAAGGAATCGCTGGTGCAGCAGATCAGCCGCCTGCTGCAGTTCTTCTACGCGGGCAGTGAATTCAGCAAAGTCGACCAGGTGGTGCTTGCCGGTGGTTGCGCATCGATCGACGGCATCACCTCGATGCTGGAAGAGCAGCTTGGATTGCCTTGCATCGTGGCCAACCCGCTGGCGCGCATGTCGCTGTCCAGCCGCGTCCAGGCGCAATCGCTGACCCAGGATGCCCCTGCGCTGATGATCGCGGTCGGACTCGCCATGAGGAGTTTCGACTGATGGCACGCATCAACCTACTTCCCTGGCGTGCCGAACGCCGCAAAATACGTCAGCGCGAGTTCTTCATGCAGCTGGGCGCCGCCGCGCTGGTAGCCATCGGACTCATGTTGCTCTGGTGGTTGTGGATGGACATGCGCATCGATAACCAGAACCAGCGCAACGCCTATCTGCAAGACCAGATCAAGCAAGTGGACGTGCGCCTGGACAAGATCAAGGACCTGGAAAAAGTCAGGGACCAGCTGCTGGCGCGCAAGCAGATCATCGAGCAGTTGCAGGCCAATCGCTCCCAGATGGTGCACCTGTTCGACGAGCTGGTTAAGACGATCCCGCCCAGCGCGCGCCTGACGTCGATCAAGCAGAACGGCGATAAAATGGTGCTCGACGGCGTGGCCCAATCCAATGCCAGCGTGGCCGAGTACATGCGCAACATCGAGGCCTCGCCCTGGATGGGGCAGGCTGATCTGAGCAAGACGGAAAACAGCCACGATGCCTCGCGCATGCCCTACAGCTTCGGCTTGTCGGTGACCTTGCAGCGTCCCAAGCAGGATGACAGCGCCGGCGAACCGGCGGGCGGCGCTTCGGTCATGACACCAGAGGCGCCCGTGACGAACCAGTCCAAGACGGCCATCGCGCCTGCGGCGACCGCGCGGACTCCCGCATCATCTGGCGCAACGCCGGTCAAGGCAGGGGGCAAATAATGAAACTCCTTGACGACCTGCGCAGTCTCGATCGCAACAACATCGGCGGCTGGCCGATGTCGGTTAAAACATTCTTCACGGTGCTGTTGTTCCTGCTGATCATGCTGGTTGGCTGGTACACGGTGATCAATGACCAGCAAGACACCCTCACGAGCCTTGCGGGCAAGGAAGAACAGCTCAAGCAAGAGTTCGCGGAAAAGCAGGCCAAGTCCGTCAACCTCGAGGCCCTGCAACAGCAGTTGGACGAGATGAAGGACATGCTGCGGCAGCTGCTGCGTCAATTGCCCAGCAAGACGGAAATGCCCGAACTGCTGGTTGACGTGTCCCAGACCGCGCTCTCGGCCGGGCTGCAGCAGGAGCTGTTCCAGCCCGGTACCGAGATTCCGAAGGATTTCTACGCGGAGAAGCCGATCCAGCTGAAGATGATCGGTACCTATCACCAGTTCGGCACCTTTATCAGCGGAGTCGCGTCGCTTCCTCGCGTGGTGATTCTCACCATGCACGACGTTTCGCTGACCCCGCTGAACCCGCCTGGCAAGGGCGCCGAGCCCGGGCCCAATCAACTGCTTGTGTTGCAGGGAACGGTAAAAACCTACCGCTACCTGGAAGATTCCGAAACCGCCGAAGGCAGTGGCAAAGCGAAGGGCAAGAAAGCGGGAGGGCGGAAATGAAGATCATGACTGCCTTCACGCCAGCTGCCCTGGCCAAATCGTTCCTGCTGCTCGGTACGGCGGTAGTGCTGGCCGGGTGCAGCGGTCAATCGGATCTGCATGAATGGGTCGCGCAGGAGAAAGCCAAGCGTGGCGCGCCGATTCCGCCGCTGCCTGTCATCAAGACGTTCGAAACCTTCATTTACAACGACCAGGAAAAGCGAGATCCGTTCAGCGCGAGCGCGGACGAGCTCAATGCCAATAACGGCCCCCGCCCGGACGCGGGGCGCGTGCGCGAGCCGCTGGAAGCGTTCTCGCTGGATAGCCTGAAGATGGTAGGCACGATCGGCAGCGGTGGCAGCATGGAAGCGCTGATCAAGGATCCGGGTGGCGTGATCCACCGCGTGCATGCAAATGAGTACATGGGCCAGAACTATGGCCGGATCACTGCCATCAGCAGTGACAAGGTCGACCTGGTCGAATTGGTTTCCAACGGCAATGGCGGCTGGATGGAACGTCCGGCGAGCATCGCGCTAGGCGCGAAATAGGATGACAGGGGCTGATGCAATGACCAATCCAATCAAACCAGTCCGGAGCCGTGCCATGCACCTGGCGAGCCGTTGCCTGATAGCCATCATGGTGCTGGGTGCCGCGGCGTGGGCCAACGCCGCCGCCGCAACCAGCACGCTGCAGAACATCACCTACAAGACCCTGCCGGGCGGTCGCGTCGAGCTGCGCATGAACTTCGACAACAGCCAGGTCCCGCAGCCGACCATCTTCACCACCGAGACGCCGCCGCGCATCGCCATCGATTTTCCCGATACGACCAACGATGCCTCGCGACACCAGGATATCGGTATCGGTAGCACGACCGGTGTCTCGGCGGTCTCGGCCGGAGGGCGCACCCGCGTGGTCGTCGAGCTGGTGCAGGCTTCGTCTTACAAGTCGCATGTCGAGGGCAACAGCCTTGTGCTGGTGGTGAACAACGGTACGATCGCGCAGCCCGTCACGACCGCTTCCACCATCGACCCATCCAAGGCGCTGCCTTCGGCGATGAGTGGCCCGGCGATCGTCAACATCGATTTCCAGCGTGGCGCCAACGGCAGCGGCCGGGTGCTGGTCAACTTCAACGGGGCGGGCGCGAATGCGAACATGCACCGCGAAGCCAACGACATCCTCGTTGACATCCCCAACAGCCAGCTGCCGGCCAGCCAGGCCCAGCGCCTGAACGTGCTCGACTTCGCCACACCGGTGCAGTCGATCACGCCGCGTGCCACACCCGGCGGAACGCATCTGGATATCGCCTTCAGCGGCGATGTCGAGACGTCTTCGTACCAGACGGCCGATCAGTATGTGATCGAAGTGACGCCCAAGAAGCAGAATTCGAAGAACACCAATCCCGCATCGTTTGCGCAGCCTGTTTATACGGGCAGCCGCGTGACGTTCAATTTCCAGGATATTCCGGTGCGCTCGGCGTTGCAGTTGCTGGCGGATGTGTCCGGGCTGAACCTGGTCGCTTCCGATACGGTGGGTGGCAGTGTCACCTTGCGGCTGGTGAATGTGCCGTGGGACCAGGCGCTGGATGTGATCCTGCGTGCCAAGGACCTGGACAAGCGCCGTGACGGCAACGTGATCTGGATCGCTCCCCAGAAGGAGCTTGCCGATTACGAACAGAGCCTTGCTGACGCGCGCTTCAAGGCGGAAGACAACGCACCGCTGATTACGACGTACGTTCCGATCAGCTATGGCAAGGCGGCGGACATTGCCAAGCTGCTGACGACGGGCAGTATGCAGAGCATCGGCGGTGGTGGCGGTAGCGGTGCGGCTTCGCAGCACCGCGGCTTCCTGTCGGTGCGCGGTAGCGTGTCGTTCGACGTGCGCACCAATACCTTGCTGATCAACGACACCGCGGAGAAAACCGCCGAACTGCGGGGGATCATCGCCGAGCTCGATCGTCCTGTTCAGCAGGTGCTGATCGAATCGCGCATCGTCATCGCCACCGATGACTTCGAGCGCGACCTGGGTGTGGAATGGGGCGTCAACGGCAATCGCACCAATCCCAGCGGACAGATCCTGCAGGTGGGCGGCTCGCTCGGCAGTACCCAGGGCAGCAACGGCAGCGGATCGAGCACGCTGGGCTCGGGCAACTTGAACGTCAACCTGCCGGCGACGCCGACCACCGGTACGGCCTCCTCGATTGCGGCGGCGATCCTGGGCAAGAACTACGCGCTGGATCTTGAACTCCAGGCCGCCCAGCTGGAAGGACGCAGCCAGGTGGTTTCCAGCCCGCGCGTGATTACCGCCAACCAGCAGGAAGCCGATATCCGCCAGGGTCAGGAAATCGGTTACGTGACCTACCAGAACAGCGTGGGCGGCGGCGGTGCCAGCGGCACGGCCACGGTGGCCTTCAAGGACGCCGTGCTCGAACTGAAGGTCACCCCGACGATCACCGCCGATGGCCGTGTGTATCTGGCGATCAACGTGAACAAGGACTCGCTCGACAAATACATCACGGTTCCGGGTAGCGGCCAGGTACCTGTCATCGATACCCGCTCGCTCAACACCTCGGTGCTGGTCGACAACGGCCAGACCGTGGTGCTCGGCGGTATCTATGAGGTGAACAAGACCGATACGATCTACAAGGTGCCCGGCCTGGGCGACATTCCCGGCCTGGGCGTGCTCTTCCGCAACACGCAGCACATCAACGACAAGGATGAACTGCTGATCTTCGTGACGCCGCGCATTCTCAGCGACAGCCTGCAATAAGCGGAACGTTCCAGCACGAACCGGGAAAAGGGGTGGCCGGGTGCCACCCCTTTTCACGTTCCCGGGTGCCAAAGGCCGTAAACTTTCGTACTGTGTCGTGGTCTGTACCGGCATGAAGTAGTACAGGATTATCGGATGGACATGCCTCAAGCCTCCGCCCCAGGGCGTTTGCAACAAGCCTTTTCCCGCCTGCGTGATGACCTCAAGCGCCAGATCATCGGCCAGCCGCAGCTGATCGATCGCCTGCTGGTCGCCTTGCTGGCCGATGGCCACCTGCTGGTCGAGGGGGCGCCGGGCCTGGCCAAGACCACGGCGGTGAAGGCCCTGGCCGGGCGTATCGAAGCCGATTTCCACCGGGTACAGTTCACTCCCGACCTGCTGCCGGCCGACCTCACCGGTACCGACATCTTTCGCCCCCAGTCGGGCAGCTTCGAGTTCGAGCGCGGGCCGCTGTTCCACAACATCGTGCTGGCGGACGAGATCAACCGCGCCCCGGCCAAAGTGCAATCCGCGCTGCTGGAGGCGATGGCCGAGCGGCAGATTACCGTCGGGCGCAATACCTGGCATCTGCCGGGACTGTTCATGGTGATGGCCACGCAGAACCCGATCGAACAGGAAGGCACGTTCGCGCTGCCCGAAGCGCAGCTGGACCGTTTCATCATGCATGTCACCATCGGCTACCCCGACGCGGCCTCGGAGCTGGCGATCCTGCGCCTGGCTCGCGAGCAATCCGCGCAGCCGGCACATGCGCCGTCGCCGGCTCAAGCCATCGTGACGCAGGAGGAGGTCTTCGCCGCGCGGGAAGCCGTGCTTGCCATCCACATGGCGCCGGCGCTGGAGCAATACCTCACTCAGCTGGTGCTGGCCACCCGCGATGCGGGGCACTATGGCGCTGAACTGAAGCGCTGGATCGCCTGGGGCGCCAGCCCGCGCGGCACCATCGCGCTGGATCGCTGCGCCCGCGCCCATGCCTGGTTGAACGGCCGCGATTTCGCCCTGCCGGAAGACGTGCATGCCATCGCGCATGACGTACTGCGCCACCGCGTGCTGCTCAGTTACGAGGCCGAGGCCGAGGGCGTGCGCAGCGAACAGGTGATCCGCCGCCTGCTGGATCTCGTGCCGCTGCCGTGAACACGGCGGTGCCATTCATGACGGACGGCGATGGTCGCGTCCGCGTCGCGCTGTCAGAGCTGATCGCCCTGCGCAACCGCATCGGGCGCCTGAAATTGCCGCCCCAGGACAGCCGTGCCACCCACATCGGCACGCACACCAGCCGTCTATACGGCCGCGGCATGGATTACGCCGAGTCGCGCGCCTACCAGCCCGGTGACGACGTGCGGCGGATGGACTGGCGCCTGACCGCCCGCAGCGGCCGCCTGCATACCAAGCTGTTCCAGGAGGAGCGCGAAGGCCAGCTGCTGATCGTGCTCGATCAACATGCCAGCATGCGTTTTGGCACGCGCGTGCGCTTCAAGTCCGTGCAGGCGGCCCGAGCCGCGGCCAGCGCGGCGTGGTATGCCGCACGCGCGGGCGAGCGCGTCGGCTTGATGACGTTTGGCGGCCACGCGCATCTGCAGCGCCCGCGCGCAGGCGTGCGTGGTGCGCTGGATATGTGCGGCGCCATCGCGCGATGCGATGCCAACTCGTCGGATCAATCGCAGGCGCTTTCCGAAGCGTTACACAACCTCGCAAAACTTCAGCACAGCGCCAATCGGGTGCTGTTGATCAGCGACGGCCAAAGTACCGATGAGGCGGCGCGGCGTCGCATGGTCGAGACGATGCGGCATACCGCGCTGCGCGTGCTGGTCGTGGCCGATGCACTCGAATTGCAATTGGCACCGCCGGGACAGTATCCGATCGAGCACGCGGGCGAACGCCACCAACTCACGCTGCAGTCGGCGCAACAGCGCCGCAACTTCCAGCGGCGATTGGGCGCCGGGCAGGCGCGCCTGGTGCAAATGGCGCAATCGCTCGGCATTCCGTGCAGGGTCATCGATACCGCGGCCGATCCGTTGGAACCGGTCTTGGCGCTACTGCGCGATGCGGGAGGGCACCGATGAAACTCGCCTCGACGCTTATGCCCAACGAGCTGCCGCTGCGCGACATCCATCTGCCGCCCGCGCCGCCGTGGTGGCCGCCCGCGCCGGGCTGGTGGGTGCTGGCCGGCGTGCTTGGCGTCTCGCTCGCCATGGTGTTCTTTATCTATCGCCGCATGCGTCGCACCCGGATCTGGCGGGCGCGCGTGCTTGCCGAAATACAGGCGATATCGGTTCATCATTCCCACGACGACATCGCTTACGCCGGTTCGCTGCATCAGTTGCTACGCCGCGTGGCGTGTCTGTACGCGGCCGATGCGCATCAGGTCCAGGGTGAACGCTGGCGCGGCATTCTGGCGCGAGTGCCGGTGGATGATGCCACCCTGGATACGCTGATGACACTGGAAACCGGCATGTATCGCCCGCAGGCGGCGTTTGATCGCAGCAGCATGCAGGTCGCCGCGCACAGCTGGATACAATCGGCCTTGCGCAACAGCAAGTTGCTGGAGCGCAGGCATGCCTGAGTTCGCGTGGCCATGGGTTTTCCTGCTGCTGCCATTGCCATGGCTTGCCTGGCTTGCGCTCAAGCCGGTATTGCCTGGCCGCGCGCTGCAGTTGCCGCACGCCGCGCTGTCATGGAGCGCGGCGGATCGTTTGCCGGCGCGCAGCCTGGCGCCGTGGTTGCTGGCACTGGGCTGGCTATGCCTGCTCACCGCCGCGGCACGGCCGCAGACGCTCGGGCCGCCGCAGGCGCAGCAGCGCAGCGGCAGGGCGATGATGCTGGCGGTCGATCTTTCCGGCAGCATGCGCACGCCCGACATGCAGTTGGGCGGGCAACAGCTCAGCCGCTTCGGCGCGGTGGAGGCGATTGCGAGCGATTTCATCTCGCGCCGCAGCGGTGACGAAATGGGCTTGATCCTGTTTGCCACCCACGCCTACCTGGTGACGCCGCTTACCTACGATCTCAACGCCGTGCGGGCGCAGTTGCAAAGCGCAGCGGTGGGATTGCCCGGTACCGAAACCGCCATCGGCGATGCGATCGGCGTCGCGGTGAGGCGACTGGCCGCGATGCCCGAGCAGGCGCGTGTGCTGATCCTGCTCACCGACGGTGCGAATAATTCGGGCAGCATTTCGCCGCGGGATGCGGCGCGCGCGGCCAAAGCGGCAGGCGTGCGCATCTACACCATTGGCGTAGGCGCCACGCGCATGGTCGTGCCGGGATTCTTCGGCGACAGCATCGTCAATCCATCCGCCGATCTGGATGCGGACATGCTCACTTACCTTGCGCATGAAACCGGCGGACAGTTTTATCGCGCGACCGATGGGAGCCAGCTCGCCGATGCCTATCGCGCCATCGATGCGCTGGAACCGATGCCGCAACGCGGCCCCAGCTTGCGTCTGCATCACGAATGGTTTCGACTGCCGCTCGCCGCGGCCGTGATCTGCTTATTGCTCGGCTTGGCGTGGCCAAGGTTGCCGAGGGTGCGGACATGATCGAGGCACTGCATCACTTCCATTTTCTGCAGCCATGGTGGCTACTCGGGTTGCTCGGCTTGCCTGTGGCGCTGCTGCTGGCGCTGCGCGGTGACGCCGCGCAAAAAGAACTCGGCAAATTGGTCGACGCCGAACTGCTGCCGCACCTGGTGACCGGCGGCGAGCGCCACAGGCATTGGACGTCGGGCTTGCTCGCCACGGGCTGGACGCTATGCGTGCTGGCTTTGTCCGGCCCCACCTGGAGCCATGTCGCCGAACCCATGTACAGCGACAGCGCAGCGCAGGTGCTGGCGATATCGCTGTCCCAGCACATGCTTGCGCAAGACGTGCAGCCCAGCCGGCTTGAGCGGGCGCGCTTCAAGGCGCATGACCTGTTGACCGCCAATCGGGACGGCCTTAACGCGCTCATCGCATATGCCGGCCAATCGTTCGTGGTGGCCCCGCTGACCAATGACGCGCACAGCCTCGACGATCTGCTCGATGCGCTGGCGCCCGATACCATGCCGGTCGACGGCGACAACGCCGCGCAGGCGATCGAACAAGGCGTCGCGCTGATCCATGACGCCAAGCTCGCTCACGGATCGATCGTGCTGCTCACCGATGATGCCGATGACGCTGCCCAGGCCGCCGCGCGCAAGGCGCTCGCCGCCGGCGTGCGTGTTTCGGTGCTGGGTGTCGGTACCGAGCAGGGTGCGCCGGTGATGCAGCCGCAAGGCACCTTTCTCCGTAACGAGCAGGGCGACATGGTGATCGCACGGCGTAACGACGCCCACCTGCGCGCGCTCGCCCGCGCCGGTGGCGGCATTTACGTTGCGATGAGTCAAGACAGCCGCGACACCACTTTGCTGCATGACCAGTTGCAACTGCCCCAGCACGACGACATCGCGGCCAGCGGCCTGCGTGGCGATGCGTGGCAGGATCAAGGGCCATGGCTGCTGTTGCCGTTGTTGCTGGTGGTGGCGCTGGCCTTTCGGCGCGGCTGGGTGCTGGTCGTGCCGCTGGTGGTGTTGCCGATGATGCCGGGCAAGGCGCACGCCAGCGGCATGCAGGATTGGTGGCAACGCCCGGATCAACAAGTCGCCAGCGCCTTGCGTCAGGGCGACCCGGCCAAGGCCGAGCTGTTGGCCAAAGATCCCACCTGGCGGGGCGCCGCCGCTTATCGCGCGAAGAATTATGCCGGCGCGCTCGAGGCGTACAAGCACGCCAAGGGTCCCAACGCGCAATACAACCTGGGTAACGCCTACGCCAGGCTCGGCGAATATCCGGAAGCGATCAAGGCCTACGATCAGGCCTTGCAGGACGACCCGGATAACAACGATGCGCGCACCAATCGCAAGCTGGTCCAGGACGCCATGCGCCAGCAACAGCGCGCATCGCCGCAACCGCAGCCATCGTCCAGCAAAGGCCATGGCCAGCAAAACGGCCAGAACGGAAGCTCCGGCCAGAACCAGAATGGCCAGCAACAAGGCCAGCAAGGCCAGCAAGGCCAGCAAGGCCAGCAAGGCCAGCAAGGAAATCAATCCGGTCAGCCGCAAAGCCAGAATGGTTCGCAAGGACAGCGCCAAGCCGAGCAGTCGCAGTCGCAAGATGGCCAGCGTCAGGGCGAAAAGAATGAAGCGGGGAGCAAGGCATCCTCCGCCCAGCCTTCAAGCCTGGATGCGCGCCAGCAGTCCAACGGTCAAGCCCAGCCATTGTCCTTGAGCAAAGCCCCGGCACCCGCATCGACCACCGAGCGCGCGCAGGCAGCCAAGGCGCAGCAAGGGTTGCAGCAACAGATGAACCAGGCATTGGATGGCATGCCAAAGAGCCGCGCGCAGACACCCAAGAGCTACGAACTGGGCCAGGCGCCGAGCGACGACCCGCTATCGAAACTGCCCGACGACGTGCGGCGCGACCTGCAGCGCGTGCCGGACGACCCGGGCGCGCTGTTGCGCAGGAAGTTCCAGCTCGAATACCGCGAGCGCATGGGCGAACAACCGGACGAGGGAGAACAGCCATGAGCCGCCCGTGCTTACTGCTTTTGCTTGCCCTGCTGTTTCCCTTTGCCGCTTTCGCCAGCGGCGTGCAGGCGACGCTCGATCGTTACCAGGTTCATCTGGGCGAAACGGTGACGCTCAATCTGCGCATCAACGGGAGCATGAACGCCGCGGCACCCGATCTCAATGCGCTCGCCAACGACTTCGAGGTACTCGGTACCTCGCAAAGCAGCACGCTGAGCGTCGACAATGGACAGCAGAGCACGCAGACGATCATCGGCATTGCGCTGCGTCCCAAGCACATCGGCAACCTGCAAATTCCATCCCTTACCATCGCGGGCAGCCAAACGGCGCCGCTGAGCTTGCACGTCAGCCCGCCGGACAACACAGCCAGCGCCGACAGTCAGAAAGACATCTTTTTGGAGACCACCGCCGAACCCGGGCGCGTCTACGTGGGACAGCAGCTGTATTACACCGTCCGCCTGTTTTACGACACCAATTTGAACAGCGGCACCTTGCCCGATCCTGTTGCGGACGACGCAGACATCATGCGTCTAGGTAGTGAGCTCAACTACGAATCCGAGCGCAACGGCCATCGCTATCACGTGGTCGAGCGACACTACGCCATCATCCCGCGCCATGCAGGCACGTTGACCATTCCCTCGATCGAGTTTCAGGGCGAGGCGGTCGAAGCGGCCGATCCCAACGATCCGGGTGGTTTGCTCGGGCAGGGCGGTCTGTTTGGCGACACCACGCCGGTAACGGCCGATTCCACGCCCAGTTCCATCGACGTACTGCCTGCGCCGACGAACTGGGGCGGCACCACGTGGCTGCCGGCGCGTGCGCTTTCGCTGAGCGCGGAGGGATTGCCGGCAGACAACCAGGTCCACGTCGGACAGCCGATCAATCTGCATATGAGCGTGCAGGCCACCGGGCTGGGCGCCACGGCGTTGCCCGCGCCCAGCCTGCCGCCCATCGATGGCGCCAAGGTCTATCCCGATCAGCCCGTGGATACCACGCACGATGACGGGCAATGGCTGATCGGGCGGCGCGAGCGCAGTTTTGCGATCTTTCCCCAGCGGGCCGGTACGCTCACCATTCCGGCCATCACCCTCACGTGGTTCGACGTGCAGAGCGGACAAAAGCAGGTCGCTACCGTGCCGGCCCGCACGCTGACCGTTCTGCCGGCGGCCGACGCCGCCAGTGCTTCCCCGCCCGCACCGTCCGCGGCCGCTTCCACCGTTGCCATCGCGGGTGCCGGCAACACTGCCGCCGCGCCGGTCAAGGCGACAGCGTCACCAGCCGCCGCCACGCCGTGGCGCTGGATCGCCATCGCCAGCATCGGGGTATGGCTGCTCAGCGCAGCGGCGTTTTGGTGGTCGCGCCGGAACAGGGCTGTACCCGCGCCCGCGGCCTCCTTGTCACCCGGCTCCGCACATGCGCTGCGCCAGGCGTTTTTTGACGCGGCGCGTGGGCATGACGCGACCGAGCAGGCGCATCGCCTGCTGGACTGGGCGCGCTATGAGCGTCCACAGCTGCAGAATCTGGGTCAGCTTAACCAGGCGCTGGCTTCCGCGTCGCAGCGGCAGGCCATCGAGTATCTGCAGCGCGTGCAATTTGCCGATGCCGTAACGGAAAAAGCATTCGATCTTGCCGAGGCGTTCGCGCACGGCTTTGTATGGCAACCCGGCGACGGCGCGGAAGGCGATTCGCCGTTGCCGCCGCTGTATCCCTTCAAGCTCGATTGAGTGCCTGCTGCCAGATCGCCGCCATGCGGCTGTCGAAACAGCACAGCTGCACATCCAGCGAGGGGTGCGCGGCCAGTGCGTCGGCCAGCGCGGCAATCGCCACCTCCGCCGCCTGACCGGGCGGATAGCCGTAGACGCCGCAGCTGATCGCCGGAAAAGCAATGCTGCGCAGCTCGTGCGCCATGGCCAGCGCGATGCAAGCGCGATAGCAGGCGGCCAGCAGTTTCGCTTCGCCATGCCCACCGCCATGCCAGACCGGGCCGACCGTGTGGATCACGTAACGTGACGGCAAATCAAAACCCGGTGTCAGCCGCGCTTCGCCGGTCGGGCAGCGCACGCCCGGCGATACCTCCGGCAGCGCCCGGCAGGAGGCCAGCAGGGCCGGGCCGGCGGCACGGTGGATGGCGCCGTCCACGCCACCGCCGCCCAGCAGGCGGGGATTGGCGGCATTTACGATGGCGTCCAGTGCCAATCGCGTAATGTCAGTCTGGACGATAGCTACGGGCAATGGTTTTCGGCTTATGCTTAAGTTATATGACACCCAGAGTGCAACACGTCATGCCTAAAACGGAAGACATTTCCTTCGGTTATCTGCTTAACGACGTAACGTTGTTGTTTCGCAAGCATTTCGACCGTCGCGCGGTGAAATTCGGCTTGACGCGCGCGCAGTGGCGCGCCACCAAGATGCTGTACCACCGCGAAGGCCTGCGCCAGACGGAGCTGGCCGAATTTCTCGAAATGGAGCCCATTGCCGTGGGCCGTGTGATCGATCGCCTGCAGGCGGCCGGCTTCGTCGAGCGTCGTCCCGATCCGAAGGATCGCCGGGCATGGCATTTGTACACCACTGCCCAGGCCAGCGGCGTGATCGACGACATGGAAAGGATCGCCTACGAATTGCGCCGCGAATGCACCGCCGGCATCACTTATGAAGAAATGACGCAGGCGATGGACGTGATGACGCGCATCAAGGAAAACCTGCAAGCCATCGACGCCACCGAAGCGCCCGAGGAACCGGGCGCGCAAGCCATGCAGCAATGAGTGGCACCGCCCTCTCCCGCAGGGGAGAGGGCGTGCATGGAACGGGGCCGGATTATTCCTCAGCCCCGTCGTGCGCAAAGGCTCCCGGCGCGGAGCCGAAGTCGCCATCGGCCTCTGCGGCCATGTAGGAGAACACCGCATACACCGCCACGTTCTGCGCCAGCTGCTTGGGATCGATCTTGTCCAGCGTGTCGTTGGCGCTGTGGTGCCAGTCGAAGTAGTGTGTGCCGTCCTGCACCAGGCTGAGCGCGGCCATGCCCTTGCCGTGCATCTGCGAAAGATCGGAGCCGCCGCCGCCCGGATGCTGCGCGTCATAGGCCACGCCGATGGGCGCCAGCACCTTGGCGATCTGCTCGATCGCGCCGCGCGCCTGCGGCTTCACGCTGGCGGTCATCTTCCAAACCGGGCCGGAGCCGAAATCCGACTCGGTGCCGAGCTGGAACTTGCTTACTTCCGAGGCGTGCTTTTCGGCGTAGGCCCTGCCGCCCCACAGGCCCATTTCCTCGTTGGCGAAGGCGATCACGCGGATGGTGCGCTCGGGGCGCTGCGGCAGGTCGTGGATCAGCTTGGCCGCGCCCACCGCGATCGCTACGCCCGCGCCGTCGTCAATGGCGCCGGTACCCAGATCCCAGGAATCGAGGTGGCCGCCGATGGCGACCACCTGGTCGGGATATTTGCTGCCGGTAATTTCGCCGATCACGTTCGCGCCGGTGTACTGGCCTTCAATGCCGCAATCGAGGTCCAGCTTAACCGTCACCGGCTTGCCGTAAGCCAGCACGCGTTCGAGCTGGTCGGCGTCCGGATTGGATAGCGCGGCGGCCGGAATGGCCTTGGCCGGGTCGGTAAAGCCGGTTACGCCGGTGTGTGGCGTGCGGTCGTTGGCGTCGGTGCCCGCCGAGCGCAGCAGGTAGCCGGCGGCGCCCTTGGACTGGGCGATCACCGGGCCTTCCACGCGGATCGGCGAGCCGATCTTGCCGTAATCCCCGCCGTCCTTGTGCCGCTCCATGCGCTCGCCGATATAGACGATCTTGCCCTTCACGCTGGCCGGATCGGCCGCCTTGAGCGCATCCAGGCTGGCGAACTGCACGACCTGTGCGGTCAGGCCCCCCTTGGGCGTGCCTGGCGAATAACCCAGTGCGGTCAGCGTCAGCGGTTGCGGGAAGGGCGCGACGATCGCGCCATGCTCGCTGCGACGCACCCACCGCGGATAGGTCACCGGCTCGGTATATACCTTGTCGAAACCCAGCTCCTTGAACTTGGCCACCATCCAGTCGCGCGCGCGCTGGTCGTTCACGCCGCCGGCCAGGCGGGCGCCGACCTCGGTCGTCATCGATGCCACCACCTTGTAGGCGGTGTCGTCGTGCATGGCCTTGTCGCGCAACGCGATGGCCGTCTGCACGGCGGATGCGGGAATCGTGGTGGGAGCCTCCTTGGCGCTGGCAAGTCCGGTGGCCAGCATCACGCTGGCGGCGAGCACGGTAAGGTAAGGGCGGTGCATGGATGGCTCCTGATAACGAGTCCCGATTATGGGACTCGTATTAGGCAGCAGGCGACGCTTAGGCCAAAAGTCATGGCCGCCCCGGTGAGCGCGTTTTATGACTTGGTTTTCAGCAAGTCGCGGATCTCGGTCAGCAACGCCACTTCCGCCGGCGTGGCGGCAGCGGCCTTGGTGTAGAACCGGTTGACCAGCTTGACCAGCAGGAAGATCGCAAAGGCGACGATCAGGAAGGCGATGATGCTGTTGATGAAGCTGCCGTAGCTGATGGCGACTTCGGGAATCTTGTGCGCCGGATTGCTGGCATCGGCGGGCCGGATCACCCACTTCATGTCCGAGAAATCGATGCCACCGGTAATCCAGCCAATCGGCGGCATGATGACGTCGCTGACCAGTGAGGTGACGATCTTGCTGAACGCCGCGCCGATGACGATACCGACCGCCATGTCGACCACGTTGCCGCGCACCGCAAATTCCTTGAACTCCTGCAGCATGCCCATGTGTCATCTCCCGAGTAATGAGCCGGATGGCGTAGGGACTTTAACCTAACCGGCTCCAACCAGAGAGGGGCGGCGCGGCGGCGCCGCCGGATCAGACGATGCGGCCATCCAGCACGGCGATGCCATGCAGCTGGGCATGGAAGCGGTCGCCGCGCACCAGCGCCGCCACGCCGGCCGGCGTGCCGGTGAAGATCAGGTCGCCGGGCTTGAGTTCGAACAGCTTGGAAAGCGCCACGATGATCTCGGCCACGCCCAGCACCATCTCGCCCAGGCGGCCCTGCTGGCGCAGCGTGCCGTTCACGTGCAGGGTGATCTGCGTATCCGCGTCGGGCGATACCTCGCTCGCCAGGCGCAGCGCGGACATCGGCGCGGAATGGTCGAATGCCTTGGCCACATCCCATGGATGGCCTTTCGCCTTGAACACCGCCTGCAGGTCGCGGCGCGTCAGGTCCAGTCCCACGCCGTAGCCCAGAATGCTCGCGGCCGCCTGCGCCGCATCCAGATCCATGCCGCCGCTTTGCAGCGCCACCACCATTTCCACTTCGTGGTGCAGGTCGGACGTGGCCTGCGGATAAGGTACGTCCGCGCCATCGGTCACCAGCGCGTCGGCGGGCTTGCAGAAAAACATCGGCGCCGACGCATCCACCGCCGCGCCCATTTCGCGCGCGTGCTCGGCGTAATTGCGCCCGATGCAGAACACGCGCCGCACGGGGAAGCGTTCTTCACGGCCGATGATCGGAAGGCTGGTAATGGCGGGGGTTTCAAAGATGTAGCGCATCGGCCAAGGATAACAGTTATCCAGCGTCCACCCGCCGCAACGCCACTGCAAACGGCTTAGGTGTCATGGCAGGTGTTGCCTGCGCCGACTTTCGCAAGAATGTCCGCCGGGGCGCCGATGCATGCGAGGAAAACCGTCCGCGGCCGTGTGACAGGACGGTTTCCGGCGTGTGCCGGTGTCGCGCAAGCGAAGGGCGGGGCCGCATCGCTTGTCCAATCTCGGCCCTTTCGCTCGTCGTAAGACATGACAGCTGTCACGGGCAATGGTTGATGCGCGCACATGGCCGGCACGTCGGCGTGGCCCTATCGTGCGTCTATCGCGACACAAGGAACTTGCAGGGTGAGCAATAGCGATCTGTTGAAGGAACTGCGCATCGAACGCCATCAACGCGAAGAGCACGGCGGCGGCACGGGCCGCTGGCCCTGGATCGTGGCCGGCGTGCTGATCGTGCTCGCGGCGGGCGCGGGAGTATGGTGGCTGCTGGCGCACAAGGCGATTCCCGTGCGCATCGCAACGGCCGTGGCTGCCGCGAACGACCCCGGTGCCGGTGCGGTCTTGCAGGCGACCGGTTACGTCACCGCGCGGCGTCAGGCCACCGTGTCGGCGCAGATCACCGGCACGCTGACCGAGGTGCTGATCGAGGAGGGCGATCACGTCAAGAAAGACCAGGTGCTGGCGCGCCTGGATGACAGCGCCTACAAGGCCGCGCTGGACACCGCTGCCGCGCAGGCCAAGGCCGCACATGCATTGGTCGCGCAATATCAAAGCGAGCTGGCGCAGAACCTGCGCGATGCGGCGCGCGATGAAACGCTGGCCAGGCAGGGCCTGGTGTCCAGGCAGACGGCCGAGCAGGCGCGCACGCTGGCCGACAGCACGCGCGCGCAACTGGTCTCGCAAGAAAAGCAGGCCCTCGCAGCCGATGCGAACACCGTGCAGGCGCAGGTGAATTTCGATTATTGCGTGGTGCGTGCGCCCTTCGATGGCGTGATCACCACCAAGGACGCGCAGGTCGGCGAAATCATCTCGCCGTTTTCCGCCGGCGGCGGTTTTACGCGCACCGGCATCGGCACCATCGTGGACATGGATTCGCTTGAGGTGGATGTGGATGTCAACGAAGCCTACATCGGCCGCGTGACGCCAAAAATGGCCGCCGAAGCGGTACTCGATGCGTATCCGGACTGGAAGATTCCCGCGCACGTCATCGCCATCGTGCCCGCCGCCGACCGCGGCAAGGCCACCGTAAAAGTGCGTGTGGCGCTGGAGCGCAAAGATGCGCGCATCGTGCCCGACATGGGCGTGCGTGTGTCTTTCCTCGAAAACGGGTCGGTTGCCGCCACGCAAGGGCCCAAGGGCGTGTTCGTACCGGCCAAGGCCATCGTTGAGCGCGATGGCCGCAGCAGCGTATTCATCGTTGCCGATGGCAAGGCGCGCCGCCAGTCAGTGCAGCCTTCGGCGCAGGATTTTGGCGACAAGCGCCTGATCCCGGCCTTTGTCGACGCCGGCGACAACGTGGTGGTGTCGCCGCCGGACGATCTGCACGATGGTTCGCCAGTGACGGTGCAAACGCAGTAACGGTTTCACTCCCTTCCCTGCGGGCAGAAGAGGGGAAGGGAGAGGCAAAACACACGACATGCGTCGCCGATGCATGTTCAGGACAGTTCCGTTCCGGAGGATGTCGTCATGGGTACGTTGATCGAAATTCGCGATCTTTCCAAAGTGTATGCACGCGGAAAACAGAAAGTCGAAGTGCTGCATCACATCAACCTCAGCATTGCCGAGGGCGATTTCCTTGCGCTGATGGGGCCGTCGGGCTCGGGCAAAACCACGCTGCTGAACCTGATGGGTGGCCTGGATACGCCCAGCGCCGGCAGCATCAGCGTGGCCGGGCAGCGCATTGACCAGTTCAGCGCCGGTGCCCTGGCGCGCTGGCGCGCTTCGAACGTCGGCTTCGTGTTCCAGTTTTACAACCTGATGCCGATGCTGAGCGCGCAACGAAATGTCGAGTTGCCGCTGCTGCTGACCAAGCTGTCCGCCTCGCAGCGGCGCAAGAATGCCGCTATCGCCCTGCAACTGGTAGGCCTGGCCGAGCGCGCCACGCACAAACCCGGCGAGCTATCCGGCGGCCAGCAGCAGCGCGTGGCCATCGCCCGTGCGATCGTGTCCGACCCCAGCTTATTGGTGTGCGACGAGCCGACCGGCGACCTGGACCGCCAATCGGCCGAAGACGTGCTCGGACTCTTGCGCCAGCTCAACCGCGAGCACGGCAAAACCATCGTGATGGTCACGCATGATCCCAAGGCTGCCGAGTACGCCGACCACACGCTGCATCTGGACAAGGGCACGCTGGTCGAATCGGCCGTGGCCTGAGGAGGCGGCAATGAAATACTTCCATCTCATCTGGGCGGCGCTGTTTCGGCGCAAGACGCGCACGGTGCTCACGCTGGTGTCGATCGCGGCGGCGTTTTTGCTGTTTGGCATGCTCGACGCGGTTCGTATCTCCTTCGATCAGGCAGGCAAGAGCGCCAACGGTGCGCAGCGTCTGCAAACCGGTTCCAAGCTATCGTTCATCGAGACGCTGCCGCAGGGGTTGGGCAACAAGATCGCCGCCGTGCCCGGCGTCAAATCGGTGGCCTACGCCAACTGGTTCGGCGGCGCGTACCAGGATCCGCACAACCAGGTCTTCACCTTCGCCGTCAGTGACAACTATGTCGATCAATATCCGGAAGTGCAGGTGAGCGAGGAGGCCCGCAAGGCGTTTCTTTCCACTCGCACCGGCATCCTGGTCGGCGAGAAGCTGATGGAGAAATACCATTGGAAAATCGGTGACGAGATTCCGTTGCAGTCGAACATTTTTCCACAACAGGACGGCAGCAAGAACTGGACGTTCGACATCGTCGGCCAGTTGCATCCCACCGACCAGAGCGTGGCTTTCTACGGCCAGATCATCCTGATGCACTGGAAGTACTTCGACGACGCGGTGATGAAGGGCTACAACGATGGCCATGTCGGCTGGTACGTCACGCGCGTCAACGATGTGAACCAGGCCGACCGGGTGGCCAAGGCCATCGATGCGATTTCGGCCAACTCCGATCACGAAACCCGCACGCAGACCGAAGCGGCCGCGACCGCATCATGGATGAAGCAACTGGCCGACATCGGCTTGATCGTGGGTTCCATCATGGGTGCGGTGTTCTTCACGCTGCTGTTGTTGACCGGCAACACCATGATGCAGGCGGTGCGCGAGCGCACTTGCGAATTGGCGGTGCTGAAAACGCTCGGCTTCAGCGATCGCGGTGTGCTGGCGATCGTGCTGGCCGAATCCGTGCTGCTGGTCGTGCTGGGCGGCGTCATCGGCATTGGCCTGGCGACGGTGCTGATTCCCGGCGTCAGTGCCCATAGCGGCGGCATGTTGAATCTGCCCACCGTGGGCGTGGACAGCTGGCTGCTTGGGATCGCGCTGATGCTGGCCATCGGCCTGGTGGTGGGTGCCATTCCCGCGTGGCGGGCGATGCGCCTGAACATTGTCGATGCGCTGGCTGGCCGGTGACAGGAGTTGGAATCATGAATTCTCGTTTCAATGGTTTCGCGAGCTTTTTCTTCAATCTTCTTGTGCTGGCGATACTGGCCGTCGCACTGTTGGTCTGGGCGCAATTGCCCTGGTTCGCGGTGCTGGCGCTGGTGGCGGTGTTCGCCGCGTGGATGGCGCTGACGCGGCGTGGCCGGCAGGCCGCATCGGTGACCGGCGTAGGCATCAGTACCTTGAAGCAGCGCCTGGGTTCGTCGTCCGTGGTGGTGGTCGGCATCGCCGGCGTCGTGGGCGTGCTGGTGGCGCTGCTGGCGATGGGCGAAGGTTATAGCCAGACGCTGCGCAACACCGGCAGCGAGGATACGGCGATCGTGCTGCGCGGCGGTTCGGCCAGCGAGGTCAGCTCCGTACTGACGCGCGACAGCATCCTGGTGATCGAACAGGCACCCGGCGTTGCGCACGACAAACAAGGCAAACCGATCGCCTCGGACGAAATCGTGGTGGCGGCGAACCTGCCGGTGAAGGGAGGCGCGCCGGACGACGAAGGCAGTGTGCAGGTACGCGGTGTCGGCGAGGAGGCGTGGGCTTTGCGCCCCAACGCAAAAATCATCGCCGGCCGCAGTTTCCGGCCCGGCATGCGCGAGCTGGTAGTGGGGCAGGGCGCGCAACGGCAGTTTGCGGGTCTGGAACCCGGGCACGAAGTAAGGCTCGGTACGCAAACGTGGGAGGTGGTGGGCGTGTTCGCGTCCGGCGATGCCTATGACTCGGAAATCTGGGGCGATGCGGGCGTCGTGGCCGAAACCTATCGCCGCGGCAGCAGCCGCACCTCCGTGTTCGCCAAGCTCACCGACGCCAAGGCGATGGACACGTTCAAAGCCGCATTGGCCGGCGATCCCCGTCTGCAGGTGGATGTGGACAGCACGCTCGACTACTTCAGCAAGCAGTCCGAAGGCATGAGCAAGGTGATGCGCGTCATGGGCCTCACCGTGGGTTCGATCATGGCGATCGGTGCCATCTTCGGCGCACTCAACACCATGTTCGCGGCGGTGGCCGCGCGTGCGCGTGAAATCGCCACCCTGCGCGCGATCGGCTTCCGCGGCACGCCGGTCGTGGTGGCGGTGATGCTGGAAACCATGCTGCTGGCGCTGCTTGGCGGCGTGATCGGCGGCCTGCTCGCGTGGTTGATCTTCAACGGGTGGACAGCGTCCACGCTGGCCACCGGGTCCACTGGGCAATTGGCGTTTACTTTCAAAGTGACGCCTGGCTTGTTATGGGAAGGCTTGAAATGGGCGCTGGCGATCGGTTTCGTCGGTGGCCTGTTTCCGGCGCTGCGCGCCGCACGCCTGCCGGTCACGACGGCGCTGCGCGAGCTGTAGTCACTGACGGCGCGCAGGCATGGCCTGCGCGCCGCGACCAGCACGGCCCCGGCGTGCCGACAGCGTAATGATGGCTACGCCGAGCAGAATGATCGCCATGCCGACCAGGTCGCTGGTGCCGATGCGCTCGCCCAGGATCATCACGCCAAACAACACCGCGACCGGCGGATTGACGTAGCCGTAGCTGGTCGCCAACGCGGGGCGCGCGTGTTTGAGCACGTAGAGATAGGCGCTAAAGGCGATCAACGACCCGAAGATCACCAGATACACCGCCGCCAGCGTGGCGCGCATGCCCGGATGCGCGGGAAGCCTTTCGCCGGCAAGAAAACCTACGGCGAGCAGAGCGGCGCTGCCGCACAGCATTTGCGCTGCCGTGTTCATCGGGCCCGCGGGCATCTCCTGGCGGCGGCTCCACATCGAACCGAACGCCCACGCGGCCGCGGCTACCAGTAAAGCGGCGGCGCCGACGTGCGAGCCGGTCAGGCCGCTGCCGAAGTTCAGCACCACCACGCCGACGAAGCCGATCAACAAACCCCACGCCTCGCGCCGTGACGGCCATTCGCCATAAAAGCCGGTAAACAGTGCGGCGAACAAGGGTACGCTGGCAACGGCGACCGCCGAAATGCCGGAGCTTACGCTTTGCTCGGCGTAGCAGACCAGGCCATTGCCAAAACCCAACAGCAAGATGCCGGTGATCGCCGCATTGCGCCACTGGCGCGCGGTAGGCATGGCCGCACCGCGCACGCGCAGCACGCCCAGCAACAGCAAGCCGGCGCAGGCAAAGCGGAAACCGGCCAGCAGAAACGGGGGATAGCTCTCAAGCGCGATGCGGATGCCCAGATAGGTGGAGCCCCAGATCACGTAAACCGCCAGCAGGCACAGCGGCAGCCAGAATGTCTCGTGCGGGGCGTCGGTAGCGGAGTGGGTAGCGGGCGAAGTGGCGGAGTCAGTCATGGCGCAGACGATAACCGACGTGTTTGTGCGGCGATAGCAGCCCTGTTGCATACGCTGGCGCCTCCCGCATGCACGCGAGCGCGGCAAGCGGCCCGAATGGCTCGCGCCACGTTGCGGTTGGAAGCTATCGGGATTTCGCGCGGTGCTTGCCGCTAAGCGTCAATGCGCGGTGGGACGGGAGTGCTGGCGAATGACCACGTACTCGCCTTCCAGGATTTGGGGATCGCGCGCGCTCGGCGCCGCCGGTTTGGCCACGCGCGCGTGCTGTTGCCATTGCCGCCAGGCCAGCCACAGCGCGCCACCGACCAGCAGCACGCCGGCCACGACCAGCCCAAATACCATCAGCACGCCAATGACGACCAGGCCCAGCACCAGCGACAATGCCTGGACCAGCGGGTGACGACGACGGTGCATCAGTGGCAGGACGATGCGCATGTTAAAAATCCGTATGGTAAAATCAAAGACTTACGCGTGTAACGATGAGGCCAACCGGCCTCCAAGACAAGTGCCGATGGATACAAACGCCACCCCCCGCCGCCTGTGCCGATTCCACGACATGCCCGATGGCGAGGCGATGGCGCTGGATGTGACGCTGCCCGAAGGCGAAGAAAGCGTGATCCTGCTCAGGCTGGGCGAACGCGTCAACGCGTGGCTCAACATCTGTCCGCACGCGGGGCGCCGCCTCGACTGGGCGCCGGGCAAGTTTCTGGTATCCAAAGGCATGCTGGTCTGTGCCGCCCATGGCGCTGCGTTCAGTGTCCAGGACGGCCAATGTGTGGGCGGCCCGTGCAGGGGCGAGAGCCTGCGCGCGGTGGCCGTGCGAGTGGAGCATGGCGAGGTGGTGCTGGACACCTGACGGTCGCCGCGCACGTTCCGGCGCGGGTGTCGCGGTCAACAACAAGGTGGCATGGCGCCATCGCTAACTGGCGAATGTTCAACGCGGATGGCGAGGCGTCCGCGTGCGGCGGGCGGGCAGGCGGTTTTCGTCCGCGCAAGGGTTCGCATACACGCTTACCACGTTTAGGGCGAATGCAAGCCCTACGATGCGACGCACATTTGGATCGTCGCAGCGAAGGAACGCGTGCATGTACATCACCAACGTCCATCCGGCAGCTGCCCATGCGCAGGCCACGACCGGATTTTCCGCACCGAGGCCGGCACCGCAGCCTTCGCCTTATCGCATTGAGCGATCGGTAGGGTTTCCGGCCGTTGCGTCGCATACATCCGCCGCCGCGCCCCGCGACAAGGGGCTGAGTCGGTACCGGGTTTCCCCGGACAAATTGCGCGGACTCAAACCCGATCACGACGGCATCTATACCCGGGTGGGGTCCGATCACCGTCGCAGCTATTTCGCCCGCGTAGGCGAAGGCGTTTATCAGGTGGGCGGCTTCAACAAGCAAGATCCGAGCTGGAAAGTGCTTGACCCTCGATCCGGAAAGGAAGTCGCCCGGCTGGAGCGCAAAGATGGCCAATGGGCGGTTGCCGAGTCATCTGTCGAGCCATCTGTCGAGCCATCTCATAAGCGTTCGGTGCAGCAACCGGTTGCGACGCATGGCGGCGCTGGCTCCGGGCAAGGACAGGGCGCGCAAGCTGGCGGCGCGCGCGCAGGACGAGGCGGCGGTGGCGGCGGCGGTGGCGGTGCGTCCGGTACATCGCGAACGGGTGCGCCCCCATCGGAATCCCATTCAGCCGCCGACCGGGGGCACATGGCCAGGCTGGTCGATGGCGCCATCGACTGGATCGAGGGTGCCATCGCCAAGTTGCACCAGCCGTGGTCGCGCGCCCTTACCGAAGAGATGAACAAGCTCTTCGGCGACGAAGCACTTACCGAGGAAGGCAAGGCTCGCATCGAACAGAAGCTGGAGCAGACTTTGAAATTCCTGCAGCAGAGCAAAAGCTCCGGCGAAGGCAACCTGCACATAAGTGGAGAGAATCTCAACCCCCAGCATCCGAACGCGCCGGCGTTCACCAATACCGTCACCGGGGATATCTATTTCAAACCGGATTTTATGCGCCAGACATCGGAGTCGTATCTCATCCAGACGATGGTGCACGAAGCCACTCACGCCGGCGCGAAGACGGTGGACGATTGGTACTTGTACCCGAACGAGGAGCGGTATCCCAACTGGGACGGGCACCAGGCGCTCTTCAACTTCGACACGGCCATCAACACCGCCGATTCCTTGGCGCATGCAGTGCAGGCGTTTCATAAATACGCCTGATTCATCCGGCGACTCGTGGCCATTTTCCCTGGGGCCGTTTTCCCTGGGGCCACTTCCCCGGGGCCGGCTTTCGTCCCCGGTATAGGTTGCCGTCGCCGCGACCTAGGGCGGCAAAGGGCCGCGAGCGCATCACGCTCGCTCGCCTTTTCGTACACATCGGCATCCATGCGCCGTCCATCCCGGATCATTGCGATGGCGTGCCGATGCGCAGTCGGTCAAGTCCCATGCGACGGTGTTTGCAACGCTTGTCCGGCTACTGAAAGCGCCGACTCCGGCGGACTGAAATCTCAGATTACGCTGACGGCTATCGAGGGAGCGCTGCGCTACGGTGTGAAACCTTTTTACGACGGGCGGCTTATTGGCCAGCGCTCATCCGGCATCGTGCTTCGGTGATGCCGATTGACCGGTCGCGGCCGCCTCGTCCGCTCGACATCCCTTTTCCTGAGGCTTGCCCATGAATCAACCTGAAAACGCCGCCAATCCGGCGATCGCCGCCGACATTCCCGCGATCTTTACGCCTGTGCATAAAGCCTTGTCGAAAGCCGTGCCTTCCGTACCTTTGTGGAATACGCGCTATGGCATGGTGCACGACAACCAGGCCGATGACGTGATCGCTCGTTCGCTGTCCAGCTACGGCGAATGGGCGGAGCAGGAACTTGACCTGGTCGGCGCCTTGCTCGACGAGGGCAACGTGGCGTTGCAATACGGAGCCGAGCATGGCGCGCACGCCTTGTACATGTCCAAGCTGGTCGGTGTGGCCGGCGAAGTGCATGTGGTGGAGCCGCGCCGTCTGCCGCACATTGCGCTGTGCACGGCACTGGGCTTGAACAACGTGCGCAACGTCCATCCATGGCAGGCGGCGCTGGGCGATCGTCAGGGGAGCGTGGACTTGCCGGCCTCGACCGACCAGCCGGAAGAGCGGGTACGCATGCTGACCCTGGATGCGCTGAAACTTTCGGCGCTGCATCTGTTGAAGATCAATCTGCACGGCTGCCTGCTTGCTCTGCTGTCGGGCGCGGGCGAAACCCTGCGCAAGCACAAACCGGCCATTTATTTCCGCTTGTCGACGCTGGAGTCGGCGGCCAACGAGGTCGCGGCGCTGAAAGAAACGGGATACCGCTGCTGGTCGCATCTGCCCTATCTGTATAACGCCGGCAACTTCGCGGAAAACAAACGCAATATTTTCCCCGGCTGGTCGCACCAGAACGTGATCGCGGTGCATCGCGATGCGCCGGTGAATTTCCAGCATCTTCCGGAAATTTGATCGCCCTGGCATGTCCATGCACACCGGCAACCCCGAACGCGGATGCCAGGCGCAAGCCCGGCGGAGCCTGGCGTACGCAAGCATGCTGGGCATTTTCCTGGTGCTTGCCGGGACGTCTCTCCACGCCGCGCAGCCAGCGGCGAGGGCTCGTCCCGGGCCTCCGGACGTGGCCCCGTTGAGTGAAGACGCGGTCGATGACATGAGGGATATCGATGGGCGCGTGGTGAGCGACAGTCGCGCAACACAAGCCCTGGCACCTGCCGAGGCGTCAACCGCTAGCGTTGCGCCGGCCTCCGCGGATGCACCAGCGGGCGAACAAGCTCTGCCTGCCGACCAGAACGATGTGATCGTTTCGGTGGTTCCCGATGACGGGCGTGTCGATGCGACAGCCGGCGGTGTCGCGCCGGCTCCGTCCAGCGCGGCGCCGTCGTCCACGGTAACGGCCCCGTTCCAGGCGCCTGCGGAGTCCGCCGCTCCCGCCGCATCTGCGGCGATGCCATTCCCCAACCCGTTGGCGGACAACACCGCCGTGTCGCCGTCCGGTGCGCAGGCCAAGCATGAATCGTTGTTGCACTTGTACGGCGGAACACTGTGGATGGCCTTGGCCATGTCGGCGGCATGCTTGCTGCTGGCCGCCTTGCCGTTGCTTCGGCCGCGCCGGCGACGTTTGACGCGCACAGGCAAAGCGCCCGTGTTGCCCGCCGATGTGTCCGACACGGCGACGCGGAATATCGCTGAGGCCGACGACCGTCTCCCTCTTCACGATCAGTGGACCGGCGAGTTGACGGACATGCGCGCCGATCGTCCGCACGCTCCGGATGAAATACCTACCGTAGAACAAGGAGCGGAAGCGACGCAAACCGACGAGGCCGGCCAGCCCGCTTCGACCTCGCCGATGAGCGTGCAGTGGGTGGCAGTCCGCGCGCAAACCGCGCCCTTCGTCTACGCCGATGCCTTGATGCAACCGGTGCGCATAGCGCAGCCATCGACGACGAATGGCGATGTTGCGGTCGAAGACGCGCCGCCGATGGCGACAATGGCCGACCCCGAGCGCAAGCCCCCACCGGATTCGTCCACCACATTCGCGCAAGAGACGATGCAGTCGCTCGCCCGTGATCTTCGCCAGGTGCGCCTGCTTTCAGGGCAGCATGAGCTGGAGCCGGCGCTGTCCGTCATCGACGTCCATCTGCGCCAGTTGCAGCGCGGGCCGTCAGCTGGGCTTCGCCACGATACCGGGCCAGCGCCGGAGATGGCCGACATCGAGCAACGTCGCGCTGCGCAGCGCGAGGTGACCGCAATGCGCGCGGACATGCGCGTGCGCCTGGCACGTCGCAGCGGCAAGGTCGAAGACTTCGCCCAGGCCGTGCAGGCATGGGAAGCCTGCCTGACGCATGCGCCCGGCGATGCTGAGTCTGTGCTGCAACTAGGCCAGTGCCTGCTCGAGCAGGCCAATGCCGAACAGGAAGAACTGGCCAAAGCGTCGCTGTGGCAACGCAGTGCCGAGGTGCTCGCACAGGCCGTGGACGCCATGGAGGCGCCGAGTCGTGCGTCGCTCAGCCTGTTGGGTGAGGCGCTTTGCCGTCATGCGACGTCAGGCATGGGCGTCAATGAATCGGTGCTCACACAGGCGGAGAACATTTTGCGGCATGCGATAGATGGCGAGGACGCGGATGACTCTCAGGCCGCCTGGTGGCTGCAAACCGCACTCGCCGTCCAACTGCCCGGCAAGGACGCAGCGGCTCTGCTGGCGAGGCTGCATGAGTCGATTGTCCTGTTGCGTCGAGGTGTGAATGCCAGCGGCTCGTCGCCGGAGCGGGTACGTTGGCAATCGGCCTTGCTGCGCGCGGAATTGGAAGAAGTGCTGCGTGCGCCGGTCGGGGCGGCTTCACGGCGACTTCGCCTGATCGACCTGCACGCGCATTACGCGCCAAGGATGCAAGGCGAGGACGCGCCCGAAGTGCTTGCGGCCTGGATCGACCTGCTTTGTGCCAGCGCCCGCGCATCGACGGGAGGCGCGGCCATGAAGCGCTATCAGGAGATCGACGACGTGCTCGCGCGCCTTTTGTCCAGCGATCCGGACGGTCACGGATACAAGGCGTCGTGGATGGACATGTTGCACAGCCGCCTTCCGCTGGAAAACGACGAAGGAAAGCGCAATCTGCTGTCGCGCACCAAACACTTGCTGGCCGGGCGCCGGGAAGCTCCGGCGCCATTGCGCCTGGAGACAAGCAAACTGGCGCTGATGTGCGCGGCACTTGAGCAGGATACACATGCACGGCAACAGGCCTATTTGCGCGCGCTGGAACTGGCACGCCCGCTGACTGCCGTGCCCTCCGTTGCGGTGCCTGCGTTGCAGTGCGCCCTGAAAGCCCTGCTGGCGATGCGGGAGAACAAAGAGCGAAGGGTCTATGCGCGCTGCCTGCAGATGATGATGCCGACCGACGGCCTGTCGTTGGCGCTGCTTGCCGAAAGTGCCTATCAGGACGACATGCCGGCCGACGCTTGCCGGTATCTGGAGCAGGCGATCCGCGCGCCGGGAACGAGGCTTCCCGACCCGATGCAAGATCTATGGCAAGAGGCCAGTTTGCGTTGGGGCGAGCAGGGTGGGCGCGACGACGAATGGCAGCGCAATCGTCGTCAACTGCGTCTGGTTGCGGGCATCTCGTGAGGTGGATGGTACGCATCCGGGTGCGCCGCGAGCCGGTTTTCGCGCTAATCGAGCCTCATCGGCGATAATGCGGATCGGGCTCGAGCTGGATGCGCGGTAAATCCTCCATCGAAGCATGTACACGGCCACCCACGTTCCCTTCCGTCGCGTAACGCTCCCGGCCTCCTATCGAGGCCTTTTTTTCGCTCGTTACAAACTTTGGCGCGGGCCTGTCTTGGATATCCATCCGCTCAATGGATGCCATGAGGTCTTTGCTGCGGGCTCAGATCACCCTGCTTGGTGCGGCGCTGAGCGGCGGCGACGTTACGGGCCGTACATAATTCAATGTTGGTTTCGTTAGATAATGATAAAAATCGTTCTAGCGTTGAAAGCAATCATTGAGCGGGTATGTGCCGCTAAAGGCAGTGGGAAGGCGGACGCAAGCTCGCTGGACAACTTCACGCGCCCGCCTGGCACGGTCGCACCGATGTTTCCCTGGCGCACGCGCGGCAAACTCGTCACCCGGCGATATGGACGTCCATTACCTACGCCGTGCTACGCGGCCGTCAACGCTCGAATACTGCTTACGCCAAAACTCGTCCCGTATTTGCAGTCTTGACTCAATGTTTAAAGCGGACCGTTCGCGGATGTCCAGTTGAGTATTTCTTGCGGCGGTTTGATGGGCCCGTTTCCCCCATCAATGGCCCATTACGATTAGTAAGTAAGCCAACATGGCGGCGCTTAGTGGAAATGAGCTACTTTTCCCGAAGTCGCGACCAGACGTGACGCGTCAGGGAAATGCTCGAAAGCGCAGCCTTACGAAGGCTGATCGTTGTTCGATGAGGGATGGTTGGCGCTATGACGGGCGATCATCAATGGCTTGTGCGCCGTCGTTTTTGAATTAAGCAAAAAGAAATAACGTTGTCATCAGTCAATAATCGCCGTATCCATGTCGCAGATATGGCAAATTCACACGTATGACAACGTTATTCATATCCAAAAAAGATTCAGCGAAAGAAGGGCGGCGAACTCTTCCAGGTTCGATGCCGCGTTGCTCAATGGCCAGCCGAAGTCCCGGAGGCGTCATTGGACTGTCTCGAAAAAGAGTGGTCCCTCGCGTATAACCATTTGCACTGCCGCCACCGACTGGGAACGGCAGTTTTGTGTCGCGACTGACCGCGTCGCGCCGAGATTGAAGGCAATGGGTCAGAAGCTTTGGATCAAAGATGGTGTTTGCGCGATGACACATGACAACGGGTTGTGACTATCCCACCGAGTGACGGCGGGCAATTTGTGCGGGTGCGCTCAAGCACTCAATGGCTGCATCGGCCACGGAAGGTCTTCGCATAAGCGAGTGGCGACGGTTGTTGCGCTCGGACGGTGGCTTTGTGTGGAGAGGTTCCTTCTTTTGAAACGAATCACGCGGCTTTTTTAGCGGCTTAGGACGGTGCCATCGCGCAACGCATGGCATCGACATTTTTCTTCCCGGTAGAAGTGTTCCCTCAGGTGCCCGCAAGGACGCCCGTCCTTTATCGCATCGCGTATTTCCACAAATTATCTTTTCGGATTGACCGTAAGGAGATCGGTCAAGCGGTGCTCTTTTTTGGTCATCGGATAATAAATATGTAACGCCAGTAACCATCACACATAGACCACTATCGATCTAGACGTCCAGAAGCAGACGGCGTCATACAAGAAAAAACACAATAGGAAGTGGTTTTGTGAGCAGTGAATTAGCTATCCCGTACAGTGAGCAATCATGGTTCAAACTCAAGACTGGCAAATCGGCCCCCATCATTCTCGAAGGCCTGGACAGAAAGATGACCGAGCCAAAGCCCAAGTCGATTCGCCTGGATGGCATGTCCACGTGCGTGCGGCTTGAGGGCCTGTATTGGGCCATACTGAAAACGATGGCGTCGTATAACCATATGTCGACCAATGTGTTGCTGTCCGCGCTGGATCGGGAGGTGCAGCTCAGCCTCGGCGGCGCCAAGAATTTCAGTTCGCTCATTCGCGTGATGAGCACCACGCAGCTGCTCAGGATGTGCCCTGAGGAAGTGCTGAGAAATGTCATGGAAAACATGGACTGAAATGTTAGCGCTAGCTCGCCGCGTCGCACTGCCGAAGCGGCAATGTGACGACGCGAAGTTTCGTCCTTTCCGCCGTCGAGCGCCCGTTCCCGCGGCGATGCCGCGGGCGGGTGGCGTGCGTATTCTTCTATTCGCAACGGCGTCGCGTGTGAGGAACGATGCGGCCAGTTCAAGGCAGGTCGTCGTCCACGCGCGCGGCGATCATGGCCTTCGCCTGGCGTGCGATCTTTGCGTAAATGTCGCGCCTGACATCCATGGCCGCGAGCTTTGCCTTGGCGCGGGACCATTCCACGAAAATCGACTTGCACTCCTCGTGCTTGGCATCCTTGTGCGCGTGCGTGCGACGCCACTCCGCATCCATGCCGCGTAGCATGTTGCGGTACAGAGAGATATGTCCAGGGCGCTCGCAGATGGCGTCCAGGCTCGCGGCGCGGATCATCCTCATCTCTTGTTCGACTTGGGCGATCCGATCGGCAAACGCTTGTTCCTGCGCCATCGCTTCCCGATAACGGGCACCGATCCGTTGCACCTGCGCGTCAAGCCGCTGATAACGTACGTCGATGATCGTATCCAGTTCGCTTCTGGCCACGGCAAGGATCTGCTTGCGTTCCATTTGTGATGCCTTTGATGAGTCGGTCGCGCGCAGATGCTTCAATGATCAGGCCGATAGCGTGAGTTGGCGCATGGCTTCTGCCGTTGCCTGCCAGTCGCGCCGTTCGTGCGAGGCCTGGCGCAGCAGGTGGCCAATGGCATCTTTTTTTTGCACGGCCCGGTCCAGGTCCTGATCGACGCCGGGCCGGTATTCGCCAAGCTTGATCAGCATTTCCGACTTCTTGTAGTCGGCCATCCATTTTCGAATCGTCGCCGCCATGGAAAGATGTTCGCGCGTGCAGATGTTTTGCATGACGCGGCTCTTGCTGGCCAGAATGTCCAGTGCCGGGTAATGGCCGCCGGCAGCCAGTTCGCTGGATAACACCAGATGCCCATCGAGCAGCGAGCGCGCTTCCTCGCAGATGGGGTCGCTGCCGTCCTCGTCTTCTGCCAGTACGGTGTAAAACGCCGTGATGGCACCTGCCGCATCCCGCCCTGAGCGCTCCAGCAGGCGCGGCAGCGTTGCAAATACGCTGGGCGGAAATCCTCTGCGTGCCGGCGGCTCGCCCGCCGCGAGGCCGATCTCCCGCAGCGCGCGCGCAAATCGCGTCAGCGAATCGAACAGCAGCAAGACATGTTTCCCTTGCGCGCGGAAGTCCTCCGCGATGGTCGAGGCGGTCTGGGCGGCCTTGATGCGTTCGGCCGCCGGACGATCGGACGTCGCCACCACCACCACCGAGCGCGCGAAGGTGCTTTGCCCCAGCGCATGCTGGATAAACTCCTGCACCTCCCGTCCGCGTTCGCCGATCAGCGCCACCACCACGGCATCGACATGGGAAAAGCGCGCCAGCATGGATAGCAGCGACGTCTTGCCGACCCCCGCCGGAGCGAAAATGCCCACGCGCTGTCCCGTGCCGCAGGTGAGCAATGCGTCGATGGCGCCGATGCCCGTTTCAAGGTGGGTATCGATGACCGGGCGATCCATCGGCGAGGGAATGTTCTCCTCGACCGGCCGCACGCATGGCGCCGTGATCGGGCGCTTGTCCAATGCGCGGCAGAAACCGTCCACAACGCGTCCGAGCAGGGACTGTGCGCGTGGAATGAGCAGTCCGCCGCCGTTGGATTCGACCATGCTTGCGGACGACAGGCCCGTCATCGGGCCCAGCGGCATCACGATGGTCTGGCCACCGTCCAGTCCCACGACCTCGCCAAGCAGTCCCGGGTCGGAAGGCGACGAATACATGCGGCAGAGATCGCCCACGCGAAGCTGCACACCCACGACGCGAACCAGGGTGCCCACCACGGAGACCACCTTGCCGCCCTGCCGCACGGGTGCGATCGGCGCGTGCCGGCGCCCGTCAAATTCAAACTCAATCATGCGCCTCGCCCACCACCGCGATGCGCTCGATGGCGATGCCCTCGGCAGGTATTTCTTCCAATGCAAGCACGTGTCGCTTGATGTCCATGCCTTTGAGCAATCCGGAAACGTGCTTGCGCAGTGCGGACGAGGTCAGCACCACGGCGGCAGGATCCGCAGAATCCAGTGCCGCGCTCAGAGCGTCCTGCAAGCGCTTGGCATCGGTAAACCCCAAAGCCAGGCATGGTTCGCCGTCGCTGTCCGGACGCAGCGCTTGCGTCAGCAGCACGGCCCACGCTTCGTCGATGGCAATGACTTTCAACGTGCCGGTTTCACCGTCCATATACACATGGATCATCAAGGGAATTACTGCTGTTCTGGCCACCTCCAGCAGGCGATGACGGGAGCGGTCGCCGGGCGGCATGCGCACGAGCGCTTCGCAGATGCCACGCAGGTTGCGTATGGATACGGACTCCTCAAGCAGATCGGCAAGCAGACGGCCCATGACGGTCGGCGTCATCGACGCAAGCAGTGCCGTGACAAGATCCGGAAACGATGAGCGCAACCGGTTGATCAGGAATTGGGCTTCCTGCGTGCCGACGAACTCGCAGGCATGCTGGTGGCACACGCCGTAGATCTGCGCCGCCAAGACCTCGTCCGCCTTTGCCACGCCAGCGCCGTGCTCGCGCATCGTCTGCATGGTTGCCGCATCCACCCAGCACGCCGCCGCGCTGCCCGGGAACGAGGCCGGACGATCCTGCGGGCAATCGATAAGCAGGTCGGGCTCGCCATGCACCAGAAACAATCCCGGGTACAACTCGCCGGACGCGACGAGGGTGTCGTTGACCTCCACGACATAGTCGTCATCGCGCATGGACGGTTCGCCCACCATCGACAAGCCGGGGAAGGGCAGGCCCAGGTTCTGCATCAGGTAGCGGCGGACGTTGCCCAATTCGCGATTGAAGTCGGCCGGTGCCAGTGCGTTGTAAGCCTGTCTGCCCACGCGTACGCGCAACGGTACCGTCGTGCCGAATTCAACCGTATCGAGCAGGCAGGGTACATAGTTGGAGCCATCGCGCGCCATGTTCGGCATGGGCGCCTGGCGCGACAGCGCCACCACCTGTTCGCGCCGGTGTTTGGCGGTGCCGATGCCGAGCAGGGCCAGGGCGATGATCGCAAATTGCACATGCGGAAAACCCGGCACCAATGCAAGAATGAACGCGATGGCCGAGGCCATTAGCACCGGACGGGGCTGGTTGGCGACCTGGTCGTAAATGCGCCGGCCGAGGTTGGACATTTCGTTGGAAGCGCCGCCGGAGTCGCCGCGCGTAATTACCAGGCCCGCGGCGATGGCTACCATCAACGACGGTATCTGCGATACCAGGCCATCGCCCACCGTCAGGATCACATAAGTGTTAACGGCGTCTGAAAACGCCATGTGGCGCTGCGCCACACCTACCGCGATGCCGCCGACGATGTTGATCAACGCCACGATGATGCCGATCATCGCGTCGCCCTTGACGAACTTCATCGCGCCGTCCAGCGCGCCGTGCAGCTGGATTTCCTGCTGCAGCACTTCGCGTCGCGCGCGCGCTTCGTCCGGCGTGATGACATTGGAGCGCAAATCCGCGTCGATGCTCATCTGCTTGCCGGGAATGGCATCCAGTGTGAAGCGGGCGGCTACTTCGGCCACGCGGTCGCCGCCCTTGGCGACCACCACGATCTGCACCACGCACAGCAGCAGGAAGATGACCAGCCCAACCACCACGTTACCGCCCACCACCAGTTGGCCGAACGCCTTCACCATGTCGCCCGCATGCGCATGCAGCAAAATGCCCTTGGTGGTCGCCACCTCCAGCCCCAGCCGGAACAAGGTCGTGAGCAACAGCAGCGAGGGAAAGATGGCCAGGTCGAGCGTCGATTTGATGTAGATCGCCACCGCGATCAACAACAGCGAAAACGAGAAATTGGTCGCGATGGCCATGTCGAGCAAAAAGCCCGGCGTAGGAAGCACGAGCAGACCGATAATGGTCAGAAACACCAGGCCCATCGCAATGTCGATATAGCGTTCGATGAAGGGCGTGATATCCCACTTTTTCAAATCACCGAATTGCGAAATATTCATCGGGCGGTCCGTCAGGAGGTCAGCTCGCGGTGCATCCGCCGTCGGGCGCCCTTGATCTCAGGGCTGCCTTCCTGCTCTTTGTACTCGCGCTTGATTTCGTCGTCGCTCATCCTATGCCGCCGTATCCACAGCTTGTGCTGTATAAGAAGATCGCAAACGCCCAATGCCGCGCATCCCAGCACGACCAGGCCGGCGGCCAGCCATCCCGCGTGCCAGGCGGCCAGAAATACCGACGGCCAGCGCCAGCGGCTGTCGGGCAAGTGGTCCAGTTCGGCCAATAGATCCCGGCCCATGCGATAACCGATCGCGCAGATCATGACCATTTTCAACGTGCTCAAGCCCACCGTCGCCAGCTTCTGCAGGCCGAACAATTGCTTGAGTCCCGAGACGGGGTTGAGTCGTTTCAGATCGAACGGTTCGCGTTTTCGGGCAATGCGTCCCCGCGATTGGACCAGGCCGAGTGCAAAGGCCAACAGCAGGCCGACGCCGGCGGGCACCATCAGGCCGATGCCCAGCACTTCAAGGAAAAAGCGCCGCGACGCCAATGCGTCCTGCATGGCCTGCACGGATGCGAGGTCGCGAATAAACGGCAGCAGCAAGCGAAAAATGGCTGCCGGCGCGAGCAGCACCAGCATCCACCACACCAGCATCGAGATGCTTGACGCAAAGGACTGGCTTTTGGCGATGTCGCCCCGCTCGGCCGCGTCCCTCAACTTTTTTGGCGTGGGCTCCTTGGTCTTGTTGCTCATCGCACGCGGGTCAGTACACGCATCAGATGTTGCATATATCCCAGTTGGCCGAGCAGGGATGCCAACAGCATCAACGAGACCAAAAAGGCCTTGATCGCCATGGATGAGCTGAGCGGATTGAATTCGGATGCGTAACGCGCCATCAGCGCGATGCAGATATCGGCGAACATCAGCATCGCCATGATCGGCATCGCCATTTGGATGGCGAAATCGATCAGCTGGTCCAAGCCCTGCGTAAGCAGGGTATGCATGAATGCTGCGGTCGGTGCCGCGGGCAGCCATTGCGCAATGGGCCACACCTGGTAGGTCGCAAGGATCATTTTTGCGAAATAGAATCCGCCGCCGGCCGTCATCAGGATCATGACCAGCAACAGGCTGTAAAGCGATTCGATCGGGCCGGTGGATCGTCCAAGGCTTGGGTTGAACAGCTGTCCCATGGTGTAGCCGGCCAGCTGATCCATCAGCGCGCCCGCCGCGCCCACCACGAAGAACAGGCGACTGACCATCCAGCCGAGCCCGACACCGAGCGCGGCTTCCTTCAGCGCCAGCGCGTACAGCGCGACCGACGGCACATGGGGAAGTGTGTACGCTTGGCATACGCACAAGCCCACCGCGATCGCCAGCGGCGTGACGAACATGCGTCCGCTCGGACCGCTGCCGCCCAGGGGAATCGTGACAATCATGCATAGCGCTCGCGTCATTGCCAGCGCCAGCATCACGGCCGAGCCCATCAACTCATTCATATGGCGCCCGCCTTCATACCAGGCACCAGCAAGTAGATGGCGTCGAACAATTGATCGAGCGATTGCAGTAGCCAGCGCGACATCATCAGCAAGACCAGGCATACCACGGCGAGCTTCATCGCATAGGCGATCGCCTGGTCCTGCACCTGGAAGATCGACTGCAGCAACCCCACGAAAATGCCCACGACCAGCGCGGCCAACAAGGCCGGCGCGGTGCCGTACAGGATGACCCGAAAAGCCTGGTGAATGATCTCTAGCTCCGACATCAGCGCGGATACGATTCGATCAGGCTGTGGACGAGCCGCGACAGGCCCGTGGTCATGACGAAAACGAGCAGCTTCAGCGGTATCGATACCGTGGATGGCGGAAACATGGTCATGCCCATGGCCATGAGCAAGTTCGCCACGATCAGGTCCACGACCGCAAAGCCTATCGAGAGCAGCATGCCGATCTTGAAGCCCGCGGCGATCTCCGAAATGGTGAACGCCGCCGTCAGCACCGGCCAGGAGGCGTGTTCGGGATCGGGTGCGGCATCGGTCGCATCGTCGCTGCCATGGAGGTGCATGTCCCTCACCAGCTTGTCGAGCGAGGCCAGCTCGGTGGCATCCACGTGCTTGTGCATGAACGCCTGCAGCGGCGCGCGGCATGCCTCGACGAGGTCGGTCATGCTTGGTCTTTCGCGTCCGTCCAGGATGGCGGCGACGTCCAGGCGCGAGGCGATCTGCTGCCATACCGGCGTCATGATCATCATCGTCGCCGCCATCGCCAGGCCGCTGATCGCCAGGCCCGAGGGTGCCTGCTGGACGCCAAGCGCATTGCGCAGCAGCACAAGCACGATGGAGATCTTCGTGAACGACGTCGTCATGACCACGATGAGCGGCAGCAAGCTCAGCATCGCTGCGAGCACGAACAGCGCCGGCGTTTCCGGCGCCTGCAGGGCGGAGGGGTTCACGCCGGTTCCCCGCGGCATTCGGTAATCAAGACGGCCCACTGGTCTTCCACGCTGACCAATTCGCCGAGCGCGAAGGTGTGGCCGTTGCAACACAGCGCCACGGATTTGCCCGGACTCACGCCCGCGAGAACGTATACCGACCCGCGCCGGAGTTGTTCGACCTGGCCGAGCGTCAGTGCCCTCCTGTCGATCACGACGTCCACGGGCAGCGTCACGTCTTCCAGCGATACGGACGTCGCTTCAGCATCCGGCGGCATCACCGCCATGTCCCAGGTGCTCATGTCCTGGCTGTCCAGCGCTTCCATTTTTTCTTCCTTGTTCATTCGCCGTAACGGCATTCTCAAGCCTTTTTTTAGGTCGCCCACGTGCAACGCACACGCAAAGCCGGCAAGCCGCAACATGGCGCCCGGCGACAACGTGCGAAGCGCGCGGACCGGAAAGGTGCCGGCATGCACGAGCGTGTACGCGTTGGTCGTGAGCCATGAATAGCCGATGGCGCCACGCTCTGTGCGCACGAGTTGTCGCCAGTCGATGTGCCCGAGCGCGGAGCCGGCAAATCCGATATGGCCGTTGGCGGTCTGGCATGCCAGCCGAAAGGCGAGGCTCTGCTCGGGCAACGCGGCGCCGGTCCTGGCGGTTTGTAGAGAAAATGTCGTGCCAAGATGCTTTTCCAGTGCATCCAGCCAAGGCGACAGCATCCAGTCCAGCCAGTCATGCAGTGCCGCGTCGGTGCGTGCCACGCGCGCCACAACGTCGGGCGCGTAGGCGGGATCGATCGCGCCGACTTCCAGGCCGATGTACAGGCTGCCGCAGCTTGCGCTGTATTCGCCTTGCAGTGCATAGGCGGGTAGCGGCTTGTCCAGGGTCAGCACGGGGCGGTCCTTACCCGCGGACGGTGAAATCTTAGTGGTGATGCGGGCACCTGCGAGGGTGTTGCGCAGGCCGACCAGTTGCTTGTCGATATGCCGCAGCGCGATCGGTGCGTTCATGGAGAGGCGCCGTCCGCTTCGTGCGCCCGTTCAAGGCCAAGATCGTGCAGCAAGCGTGCGCTGATCGCGCGTATCTGGCGGTCCAGGCCCACTTCCAGCACGCTGGTTTCCGTTTCGATGCGCACTTCGCCATGCCCAAGTAAGGCATCGGAAACGGTTTCGCAGCCGGATTTGCCGTGCTTGGTCTCCAGTGCGGCAATAATCTTGTCCACCAGCGCAAATTGCGATGGGTGGACGTGGATGCGTATCACCGGATTATGACGTGCGGCCAGCAACGCCTGGTTGATCCGTGCAATCAGCAGCACGTCGCTGGCTACGTCGCCCAGGGCCTCGCGGATGGCATGGTCAGCGGCGGACTTGACGTGCTTTTCCACGTTGCTCCATGTCTTGATGTATTTGGAGAAAGCGGCCGACACGTCTTTCAGCGCCTGCCTGCGGCCTTCTTCATAACCTTTCTTGCGCGCCGCATGCCGTCCTTTCAGCAGGGCGCTCGCCACGCGGCGGCGAGTCTGCCTGGATTCTTCTTCCAGTTGATCCTGCAGCAGCTGAAGGTTTTCCAGCGAATCGAGCTCGTTCCTGGACACGATTGCACCGCCATGAACTGTCCACTGACCTATCCGCGTAATGATCACGTCTGTCCTTCCTTGCTCGGATTGAAGCTTTCCAGCACCATCTCGCCGATCGTTACGCAGGCGCCGGCAGGAAGCCGGCGCGCCCAGGCCAGGCCGGGACGCAGGGCCGGGTCGTCGCTTGCCAGGCGGCGCAGCAGGCGTCGTGCGGCTTCCACGCTCACCTTGCTCGCGTGGCGGTACATCACCGCCAGGCCCGATGCGCGCAATGCGTGTTCGTCTGGGTTGTCGGCGGTAACGTGTGCCACTTCGTCGTTGTAGCGCAGGGCTTCGGCCAGGCGCCTGGTGCCGATGTGCGCCGTCAGCTGATCCTTCAGCGGTCCGGCGACGAGACGGCTTCGAAGACGCGCGCCGTGTAACACGATGCCGGCGTGAAGCAAGCCCAGCTCGCATGCATCGCGCGGACCGGTCACCCACGACCAGCATGCCGCGTGCGACGCGGTGGCCGGTGGCGAAAAAGGCCTGAGCAAGCGCGCTTGCAGCAGGCGCGTGCGGCGATCGTGCCGATCGGCTGTGGTTGTGCTGTATGAAAGTCGGTGCGGCGACCACTGGTTCGCCGGCAGCAGCAGTGCGCGAATCAATGCGTCACGCGTGCAAAACATATGGGTTCTCCCGATCTTAACTGCCGGCGGGTGGCTTGGGCGGTCGCTTGGCCAGCCCGGCCATGCCCTTGGGGCCATAGCTCGGACCCGAGCCGCCGCTCATCGGCGATCCACCGCCGCGACGTTGCATGATCCGTTGCCGCATGTTTTTCCAAAGTTCCGCGATCAAGCGGTTTTCGGATCGGCCCATGGCCTTGATCATCAGCACGAGCAGCAGGAACGCCACCAGCCATGGCAGCCCGGTAAGGAAAACCACGCGCGCCCACTCGGAGGCGCGGTAGCGCAGGCCCGCGTAGGTTTTCACTTCCTGGATCGCTTCGTCCTGCACAATCGGATACACCGGCACCATGAGCAGATCGACGTTGTCGGGTGAGCCGCCCGTGAGGCTGTCGGCGATCAGCCGCTTGATCTGCGGCCTGAGCAGATCCATGCGCTGGTCGCTGCGATAGCGAATCATGGCGGCGGCCGAGGGCGGTACCGGTTCGGTCCTGCGCGGATCCTGCTCCGGAATGGCCACGTGCACGCGCGCGGTCAGCACGCCATCGATGCGTTCCAACGTATCGCTAAGTTGTTCCGAAAGAGCGTATTCGTAGCGAATGCGCTCTTCGGTTTCACTTGGCAGCAAGCTGCCGCCGGGGAAGACGTCGCCCAGCGTCGGATGGGGCTGCCGTGGGCGATCGTAGGCCTGCATGACCTGCTCGGCCGTCGATTCGCCGCTGCTCTCGACTTCCACGCTCCAGGTGCCATCCTTCGCGTGCGTCTTGCTAGCCTTGATGCCCTGTAGTTGCAGCATCACCACCACGTCATCGGCCTGCTTTTCATTCAGGCCTTCGCGAAAAGCCGGGCTACACCCGGCGATCAGCAAGGCGAGGCCGATAAGGACCAGTCTGCGCATGGTCAGCCATTGATCTGTGAGAGGCGGTTGATGGATTTCATCAGGTTGCCGGCCATCGTGGAAAAGCCGCTCACGAAATTTCTGTGCTGCAAGGTCGCCGCTTCAAATGCCGTGGAGGAGGCCGGGTTTTTGTCGATGCTGAGCAGCGAACGCATCATGTCGGTCTGACTCTTGAGCCATTGATCGTCGATCTTGCTCAAGGCGGTATCGTCGGCGATGTCGCCGGACGTTGCGTCGTCCAGGATCGACGGCGTGGCTTGCATGCCATCGGCGATGGCGTCGCCGGTCATGACGGACGTAATGGAAGAAGTGGACATATCAACCTCGTATGTGTTGGGGGACGATGGGGCGCCGGAACGGCGACAGCTGCGGTGAATCGAGCAATAGCTTGGCCAACTCCAAAAAGCCGTCGAGACCGGTTGCGGGCGGTGTTGCAATAATTTCCCGGAAAATTTGCGCCGACTTGGCAAACCGTCCGCAATGCAAGTGGCAGATGCCGCACCACAAGCGGATATCGCCGTTGCTGCCGTCGAGCGTCCTTGCCTGCTCGAAGGCTTCGTAGGCCTGCGCATAGCGCCCTGTCTTGATACAGGCCAGACCGATGCCGACGTAAGGAAAGGCCTTCAAAGGATAGGCATCGCGAAGATGCTCGAAAAATCGTATCGATTGCGCGACCAATCCGGCCTGGGTGGCCAGGTGGCCGACACGGATCAGGGCGTTGAGTGCGTTATCGGAAATCATGTTCATGCTTGTCGTCGGTGAAGCGTTATCCGATGCCACACCGTGGGCTATCGATGCGCCGTTCGGCGCGATATCTTTTCATGGCAAGGCAGGTCCAAAGCCTTGTACCTGCCTTGCCGGGGCGCCGGCCCAAGAATCAGCCGGCCGCGTTCCTGATCGCATTGCTATCGACATCCGAAACGGTCTTGATGCCGTTCTGCACCGCTTCGCCCAGAGCCTTGTAGCGCTCCATGACCAGCTGGAACTCCATCGCGGCCTGCGGGTCGCCGGCGGCGGCGGCGGCAATCAAACCCTGTGCCTGCGCAAGCAGCGCCGATATGCCCGCCGCGCCGCTGGTAAGCATGGACGTGGTGTTCGGGCCGCCGGCGACGGTATTGAACGCGCTGAACGTGTTGCCCAGCACCGTCGACATGTTGGAGAAGAGATTGGTCTGGTAAGCGGCGTTCTGGTAGTCGTTGCGTACATAGCCATCCAGTGGATAGACCGGATTGGGAAGGTTGACGTTGGTATTCGTGTCCATGATTGAGCTCCAAAAACCCGGATTCATAAAAGTTGAGGCCAATGCCGGGCACATCGCGCCTTGAAGAACCAAGATAGGGCAGGCTGCTATGGAGGCGGCGTTACATGTCTAGTGAATGCTGCGCGGGCACGTTTTTGAAACCAAGGGGCGGGAAAAGCGAGCGTTGATAGCGGTTGCCACGTGGCGCGAGCACGGCTTCATTCGCACGACATGTCCTTCGACAGCGACATGATCCATTGATCCCGGTCTGCTCCCTTCAAGCGCACGATGATGTCGCGCGCGCATGCAATGCCCGCCGCCAGTTCGTCGTGCCGCTGCGAGGCGGCGCGCGACGGGGCTTTCTGCGCTGCGCTACGCTGCGTTTGTTCGAGTTTGCGCAGCGTTTCCAACAGCTTGCTCAAGGCCGCGTCGGCCTCTTGGTGGTTCGGCTTGGCTTTTGGCGCGCGATTGGTCGCTCCGCTTGCCGGGTCATGGACAAACATGCTGCTTTTCCTTTGATACGTAGGCGTCGAAAACCGCCGCATCGGCGATCGATTTCAGCTTCACCTGGCACAGGCTGATGGCATCGACATGGCCTTCGTTGACCAGCGCCCCGGCGAATAGTCGATCGCCGCGCTGATTGACGACAATCGCCTCGCCGGCCGAAGAAGAAATGACGCTGTAGCCGAGCCGTTCCAGTGGAATGCGCACCTCATCCAGCGGGGGCTCGCGCAGCTTGATGGCAATGTCCTTCAACTCGGGCAGGCTGTTGCGCATCTGGGCCTCGATCGCCTGGAAGTTCCAGCCTTCCAGATCCTTGATGGCATCGGAGGAGAGGACGTCCACTTCAACCTTGCCCGGCCCCTTCACGCGCACGCGTGGATCGCGATAGTGCCTTTGAAGATTTTCCTCCACGTTGAGCGCCAGCACGTCCATCGGCAGGACATTCATGATCACCGATCCGTAATTGGCTTTCAGCGCCAGTTGCCGCAGGGCTCCCAGTTGATGCTGATCGTCAACGTAACCGGTGTAGGTCATGTAGCCGGTGACCGGATCGAGCCGGTGCGTGACGTTGGGATACGTGCGGGCGATTTCGGTGGTGCTTTCTTCACGATACTCGGTTGCCAGATCCGGCTTGCTCAGCACTATCGCGGCCATCGCGGCGCTGGCTGTCAGCGCGCCGACCAGGGGCAAGACGAACCTTGGGCGAGCGGTTTCCCGCAGGCGCAGCAAGGCATAACGCTTCCAATGGGCGTGGCGCAGAAATAGCATGCGCGCCGCATGCTCCTCGACGGCGTTGGCGTCCCTGACCTTTGGCACGCCCAGCGCATCGGTGCCGTCCACGGCCACCACGTCGCATAGCACAGAGCCCACGCGCAGACGGCTACCCAGCGCCAGTTCGGCCTTGTGTCCTGCCGGCAGCGGACAATCGAACACTTCCACGCCGTCCGCATCGGCTACTAATTGACCCGATGCGAGTTCCGCTTGCCAAAGCAGACGCGCTTGGGTGGCGTGAATGTCCTCATCCAGCAACAGCACGTCGCTGCGTTCGTCGCGGCCGATCGACCAACTGGCCCGGTCGGCGAGCAGGACGATCGCTTGGGCGTGCATGCCCGAGAGAATGCGTAGCGCGCATGTAGTCATGCATGACCCATAGGTGTGGAATAAGATCGCCGGTTACGGTTTGGGGTTGTCGCCCGATGTCTTGGGCGTTGGTTTGCCCGGGGTGTCGGCGCGCGGTTTGATGCCTTTGGATGTGGCCTGGCTCGATGCCGGCACGGCATGGGGATCGGGAATCGGTGGCAGCGGTTTCACGGGTAGCACAGCGGGCGGTGCTGTATCGATCTTTCGTTTCGGCGTGGCCCAGACGTTCATGAACTGCACGCTATCCCCGTTTCGCGCACGTGTTGCCGGCGCCGGCGGTGGTGGAGGCACCGCTGTGGCCGAAACAGACGGCATCGGGTTGGAGGGCGCGACTGGCGGCGCGGGCAGCATGGCCTGCATCACCGGGGTATCGTTGAGGCGGTCGTCCACCACGCGTGGCGTGATCAGGAACAGTCGTTCCACGCTTTCGTGCGATTTGCGCGTGCGGCGAAACAACGCTCCCAGGCCCGGCACGCTGCTCAATCCCGGCACGCCGGACAGGCTGTTGCCGACGTTTTCATATTGAAAGCCGCCGACCAGCAAGCTCTGGCCATCTTCCACCACCGCCTCGGTCGAAAGGTATTTGTGACTGGAACCGGGCACGCCGTCCACGTTGGAATCGACAAAGCCGCCATCGTCCACCTCCAGCGACAGCTTGATGCGCGCCGGTGCGTTGTCCATCGGGATGACCAGCGGCGTGGCGCGGAAAGACAAGCCCGAATGAATCGGCGTGACGCTGGCGTACTTCTCGCCGCTGCTCTTGATGTAATAGGTCTGTTCATTGCCCATGAACGCTTCGGTGTTGTCCAGCGTCATGATCTTCGGGCGCGACAGCACGCGTGCGCGTCCGTGCGTCTGCAGGGCGCTGAGGCGGGCGTTCAAGCGGTCCAGCGATGCGCCGCCGATCGACTGAAAATTCAACCCTTGTCCGGAGATGCCGAGTTCGGCGTGGTCGCCGCGCAGGGACAGGTCGATACCCAGATCGCGCACGTCTTCGCTATCAATGTCGATGATGGCAACGTCCAGTTGCACCAGCCGTTGGGGGCGGTCCAACTGTTGGATCAATTGCGCATAGATCGGCATCATGGCCGGCGTGTCGAAGACGACGATCGAATTGGTGCGTACATCGGCCTGAATATGCACCGATCGATCGAGCTGGCCTTCGGCGGGATTGGCTTGCGGGATGCTTCTTTGCTGCGCGGCGATGAACGCCAGCAGTGCCTGCGTGCGCAAGTCGCCGGCGTCGCCATCCTGGCCCGGCAAGGGCGCCAGGGCAGCGAGTGCGCTACCGGCCGACAAACCCTGGATTAGGCTGTTGTTGTCAGGCTGCCTGGAGGCATAGGCGCCTTGGAGCAGGTTGCGCAGCAGCGTCGCCACGCCGGGCACGACGTCGCCTTCGGCGTTGCCGTGCAAGGAGCGCACGCTGTCCTGTGCCTGCGCGTAGCGCAGGGGGAAAACGCGAATCTCCATGCCGGCATCGGTGGTTGCCGGGACGGGCCTCGCGAGGGCCCCGACCATCGACATGCTGCGCTGGTTCATCGCGAGCGAAGCGCGGTTGCGTTCGCTTTCCAATGCCTTCACCACCAGTTCGACATAGCGGCTTGGTCCGGTGACCAGCACGCTGCCGCCGGAAATGCGCACGTTGAAGCGCGGCTCGATCAAGCCAAGATCGGCCAGCGCATGCAGCGCTTGCGGCCCGCTGAGCGGCGCGATGGCCACCACCTCGGACATGTTGTCCGCGCTCGAGGCGATGTACATCGCCGAGCCGTCGAAGAACCAGGTAAATCCGTAGGCCGCTTCCAGATCGGAAAAAACCGCGCGCGCCGGCTTCTGGAATTGTCCGTTGACATGGCCGCGCACGTCAGGTTTGACGATGACGGGAAAAGGCTGCGTGGCAAGAATATCCTTCAGTACCTGCGCCAGCGGTTTGTCCTTGGCGGTGTAGACCACCATGCCGTCGCGCCACGGGACATCCGCGGCATGGACCGTCAACGCATGGGCAAGCAACATGCCGAGGGCGCCGCCGGCGACCCATTTTTTACATCGGGCAATGCCCTTCATCATCTATCCTTAATGATCGCTCGTCGCTCGGGGCGCCAATTCCTGGTGGGAGACGCCGCCCGTTTATCAGATGCATTGTGTGCCGCTTCGACCGGACCGCAGGCGCTACATGTCTACTTCATGGCCACCGATTTCCGGCGGCGCTGCGGGTGCGACCGAAGGCGATGCGTTGAGCGCGCCGAATACGATGCGCGGCGTGGTACGACCGGCGGCTTGCGCCGGGTCGCACGGTTCGTTCTGCGTGCACGCCGCTTGCGCACGCAGTGCGCTCACGGGTACGGCCAGCTCCGGCCGCAGCAAGGCCAATGGCGCCAACGCCATACCATAGACGGCCGCCGCCGAGGCGATATTGAAAATCCGGCTGCGGTTGAGATCGTTGTGGGTGACCAGATGGGTTTTCGCATCGGCATACATGCGCACCTTTTGTCGCCGTGCAAGCGTGCGCAGGGGATCGGTCTGCGCCACCGTAACGATGGTGTGGTGCGGATCGAATGTGTCGATCGAGGAATCGTGTCCCCAGTCGTTCCAGGGGCCGGCCGTGGTGTGCGGCTGGGGCCATGCGCCCAGGCCCTTGAGCGTCTCATCCAGCCCGGCATGGAGCCATCCGTCGGGTCGGTCGGCCAGTTGGAAATGCGTCGAAAGCGCATCGCGCTTGACCTCGTTGCGCGCTTGTTCGGCCAGCCAATCCTTCATGCCATCGGGATTGTCGAATTCGTGCAAGGGTGAGGCGTTTCCCGGGATATAAAGCACGGTCTTGCGGCGGATTCGATCGGTGGCGTAAAGCAGATCCACGGCGTGGCAATCGCCCACGCGAAGCAGGCCGCTTTCACGCATACGATCGGGTACGCGATGAGTGCGCAAGTCCTCAAGCGTCAGCGTCTGCAATGCCGCATCCGGTGCCGTGCCTGCAAGGTGGGCGGCCAGCCGGCGGCCGTCATCGCTCAGGCTGTTTTCTTCGTGTTGAAGCATGGCGGCCCGTACCAGGCCGATTCTGGCCAGCAGCGGATAGCTGCTCGCGTATTCGCTCCAGAACCGATCGATCGCGTCGATATAGATCGCGGTGACGTCGGTATGCCACATCACGTGCTGAAATTGATCGAGCGAAACGCCAGCGGGCAAGGCCGTTTCATTTAGCCATCCCTGGGCATCGTCGTGGCAACCAATATCGATGCTCCACTGGTCGCTAAAGGCGCTGCGCAGCAGGAGCGATGCCAGTTGGGTGGGTGTGGGCATGCCAGCGGTCAGGGCTGCGGCGTAAGCGTCGGGCGCGCAACCGGCTGCTTGCGAAGACGCACCCTGGTCTGCGCAAGCAGCGCGCCCCATCGGTGCCGCTTGATGTGAATGGGCGGCACTTGGCGGCTGTCCGGCTGAAGATGCTGAAGCGTGCGATAAAGGATCGTGTGCAGACATGTCGGGCCCCATGGGATGAAAGGGTCGCATCATGTGGCGGCGGTGGCGAAGGCGGGTGGTTACCCGATATGTCGTGCGGATCATGTTGCCCCGTGCACAAGCATGGCCATGCCGGGCATGCGTTGTAGATACGATGCCGCCGCATGTCGCGCCGCCAGGTCCATGCATCCCAGTAGTCGCGCGATTTCGATCGCGGCGCGTCGGCGATGAATCACGTCGTAGATATGTAACGCCAACAGCCGTCGCGCCGCGTGCAGTATTCGCAACCGGTGCTCGACGAAGCCCATGGTCATGGAGAAGTTGACAGGGACGTCGCTTTTTTTCGAATGGGTTTCACGAGTGCCCAGGCGTTGATGGTTCACGTAGCGGCCTATCTTGCCCGGCAGGGATGACGGGGAGTGGCGCGGCGTTCAAGACCGCCTTGGGCGGGGCGAGCCGTTTTACACGACGGCGCTCCCGGCTCCAGAGGAAGGGGCGCGTGCATGGCACGGTCCATCCGTTCCTCGTGAGTGCGTATCGAATCCTCGATGCGATCCGCGTCGCCTGAAAGTGCTGTCGTAAACACGCCGTTAGTCGCCGGCAAGGTGTTGCCGGTCGAGCGGAACGCCACATTTTTTCGCACCGATGAAGCAAAGCATCGGTGCATTTTCAAGGTCCACGTTGAGGTGGGCGTCAACCAGTCCGTTAAAGGAGATGAAATGAAGGGCATCAAATATGCATCGGCCATCGCGCTCGCCGCGAGCGCCATGGCCATCGCTACGGTCCATGCAAACGAAATCGGAGGCGGCGTGATTACCTTCGAAGGCCAGATCGACGACAGTACGTGCTCGGTGGAAGGTGGTGCCGGCACGGAAGGCGGCATCGACGACTTCACTGTCGTTTTGGGCGGCGTCAAGTCCGGCCTGTTGCCGCGCGCAGGGATCACCGCGGGCCAGAAGGCATTCCAGGTGGTGGTGGGTGGCACTGGCCAAACCAGTTGCGAAAACGGGCATCGGGTGAGCATGTACTTCGTGCCGACCTCGCAGAAGGTGTCGGGCGAAAACGGCAATCTGGACAATAACATTGACGCCGAAGGCGACCTGGCAACGAATGTGCAGATCCAGTTGCTGGATGCCAACAAGCAACCGATCGACCTCAGGCAGTCTGAAGCGGGTCTGCAGAGCGTGGTCGTTCAAAACAACAGCGCCGCCTTGACCTACTACGCGCAGTATTTCTCCACCGGTGCGGCCACGTCCGGACGAGTCGATACCAATATCGAGTACGCCGTCGATTACAACTGATCGATAGGGCTATCCCAGTCGGCGGTGGTGCTGGCCGCCGACATTTTCCTTCTTGAGGTGATGTATGACGAACGTATGGCGCCATGCCGTCGTGCTGCTGGCTGCGCTGGCTTGCATGTGGACGGGGCGTGGCGAGGCGGGTGTTGTGATCGGCGGAACGCGCGTGATCTATCCGGGGCAGAACAAGGACGTGACGGTCATGCTTGAGAATGTGGGTAAACGGCCGCGGCTGGTGCAAGCCTGGATGAACCGGGCCGACGACAGCTCGGCCCCGGACAAGGCCAAGGTCCCCTTTACGTTGACGCCGCCGGTGTTTCGCTTGGATCCGGGCAAGGGCCAGGCCATTCGCGTGCTGTATTCGAAGGAGCCGTTGCCACAGGACAAAGAAACCCTGTTCTGGTTCAACGTGCTGGAAGTGCCGCCTAAAGCGAAAAGCGGTGACGGCGGCGTGATGCAGTTTGCCGTTCGCACGCGCATCAAATTGCTGTTCCGTCCGCAGGGTCTGCAAGGCAGCGCCGATACCGCGCCCGAGCAGCTGAGCTGGAGGATCGTGCCCGACCAGAGCGGCAAGGGCGTCGCGCTCCAGGCGAGCAATCCTACGCCGTACTACGTCAACTTTACCTATGTGGGCGTCGGTATCGACGGGCGCAACTACGAACACCCCGGTGGCGGCATGGTGGCGCCGCGAACGAGCGCCATGTTTCCCATCCCGGACTTGAACAGCCTTCCCAGCAACGACGTGAAGGCCATCTTCGAGACCATCAATGACTTTGGCGCGGTCGGCAAACATCAAAAGCCGGTCGGCCCATAACTTCCATTTACTTTATCTGCTCGCGAGCGCACCGCTGGTGTGTTCGGCACGAGTGCACAGGAGAGGCGTTCATGTCGTCAAGGAAGACTGATCCCGCGCAAGGACAGCATCCATTATTATTATTGCCGTGGCGCCGGGCGATGATCCCGGCCATGATCTTCAGTGCCCTGACGCCACGCGCGCAGGCTGCCGCGCCGGCCGATCCGGCTTCGCCGGGAAGTGCCGACCCTGTCTCGTTCGAAAGCGCGTTTCTGTCGTCCGGGACAAGCGCGAACCTCGACCTGTCGCGTTTCGAAAAACAAGGGTACGTGCCGCCGGGTACTTACCACGGCGATATTCGCGTCAACAAAAGCTGGCGCGCGCGCACCGACATCGTGCTGGTCGGCTCGCCGGACGGAAAGTCTACGCTGCCGTGCTATGACGCGTCGGCGCTTGTCAGCTACGGCATCGACCTGGGCAAGGTCGCCGCCGACAAGGCTCATCCGGCGCGCCTGGCGATGCCCAATGGCAAGTTCTGCGGCGATCTGGGCGATTACATCCCCGGCGCCACGGCCGAGTTCGATCCGGGCGAGCAATCGCTGTCGCTTTCGGTGCCGCAGATATATACGCTACGCGGCGCACGCGGTTACATCGATCCCTCGCAGTGGGATGCGGGTATCAATGCCGCACTGCTGAACTACAACGCCAATGTCTATAACGGCGGCGCGCGCGGTGCCACGCAGTCCACGGGGTATCTTGGCCTCAATGGGTCGCTCAATATCGGTTCGTGGCATCTTTATCATCTTGGCGCGTTGAGCTGGACGCGCCATACCGGCGCGCAGTACCAAACCACCTCCAATTATCTCCAGCACGACATTCCGGCGTGGAAGTCGCAGCTGGTGGTCGGCGATACGTTCACCGCCGGCGACATGTTCGACAGCGTGCGCCTGCGCGGTGTGCGCATATATACCGATACGCAGATGCTGCCGCAGTCGCTGCGCGGTTATGCGCCGGTCATCCATGGCATCGCCGAAACCAATGCGCACGTCGTAGTACGCCAGAACGGCTACATCGTGTACGACACCACGGTAGCGCCCGGCCCATTTGTGATCGACGATCTCTACCCCACCGGCTATGGCGGTGATCTGAATGTCGACATCACCGAGGCTGATGGCCGCGTGCGCTCCTTCACGCAACCGTACGCGGCGTTACCGCAATTGCTGCGTCCCGGACAGCAGCTTTGGAGCGTAGCGGCTGGCCGGGTGGATCAGGCGGGCCTCGCCGGCGACATGCCGGTCATCGGGCAGCTTACCTATCAACGCGGATTGAGCAACCTGCTTACCGGCTATGCCGGCGCGACCTTGTCCGGCGACTACCATTCGGTGCTGGGCGGCATGGCGTTCAATACGTCCTTCGGTGCCATCTCCACGGATATCAGTTACGCCGACAACCATGTTCCCGGTTCGGCCACGACGCGCGGCGTCAGTTACCGGGCCGGCTATAGCCGAAGCTTTTCCGACACCGGCACCAGTTTCAGCCTGGCCGCGTATCGCTATGCCACGCCGGGATTCGTCGGGCTGAGCGATGCCATGGCGTTGCGCACCGCGGCGGCGCTGGGCAATGTCAATTACGTGTTGCATCCGCGCAATCGCATGGACGTGACGATCAACCAGTCGCTGGGCGATGATGGGGGACAGCTGTATCTCAATGCATCCTCGCGCGACTATTGGAACAACCGCAGCCGCCAGGTCGACTTCAGCGCCGGCTACAGCAATCATTGGAAGGCGATCAGCTACAGCGTTTCGGTGCAGCGCACCCGCGATACCAGCAGCGATATCACCCAAGGCCAGGTGCTGACCAACCGCATTCCCGGTTCGCTGGGTGATTATTTCAATACGGCGCTGCAAAGCACGGTACGCGATACGCGCATCATGCTCAACATGACCATTCCGCTCGGACGCGGACCCAACCGCCCCACCTTTACCGGCTACGTCACGCATGCGGACACCTCCGGCGAGCGAGGGCAGGCATCGCTGAACGGGTCGCTGGGTGAGAACGGTCGCTTCACCTATAACGCTTCGTTGAGTCATGACGATGGCACCAACGCATCGCTCAGCGGCCAGTACAACGGCGCGCATACCAACCTTGCCAGTTCGGTCAGTTACGGCTCCGGATACCGGCAGGCGGGCACGGGTGCCAGCGGCAGTGTGGTCGTGCATGCCGGCGGCATCACGTTTGCCCCGCCGTCGGGCGATACCGTGGGCCTGGTTTATGCACCCGGCGCGGGCGGCGCGCGCGTGAGTGCCGCGGTCAATGCGCGGGTCGATGCCACGGGATACGCAGTGGTGCCCAACTTGCTGCCGTACCAGCTCAATACCGTCGAGCTCGATCCCAAGGGTGCGGCCGACAACGTCGAGCTTAAGAGCACCACGCAAAACGTCGCGCCGCGCCTGGGCAGTGTGGTGCGTCTGCGTTATGAGGTGGACACCAGCCGACTGCTGCTTATCGACGCCGCGTTGCCCAACGGCGAGCCGGTGCCGTTCGGCGCCGAAGTGCTCGACGAACACGGCAATAGCGTGGGCGTTGCAGGGCAGGCCAGCCGATTGGTGGTACGCGGCGTGGAAAAATCAGGCACGTTGACTGTGCGTTGGGGCGGCGGCGAGGACGAAAGCTGCCGCTTGAATATCTCCATACCACCGCCGGCAAAAGGCGCGCGCAACAATCGCACCCAGATTTTGCAATCCGCCTGCACGATGGCAACGAGCCCGGCAACGCAAAGGACGACAGGCGGATTCACCACCGTTCCCATCGGAGGCACGGAGCGTTGACGGTGCTGGCGCAATGGCTTTCGCGCTTGACCGTGATGCAACGCGCACCCATCGGACATGGCCAAGAAAATCGCCAGTGGCCGATCCATTGCAGGAGCTTTCAATGATGAACCTTCTATCGCGTTTCTTTCGACGGCGGCCGGAAAACGGCGTCGAGGACGCGCTTAGCCAAGTGCGCAGCCGGTTGGAGGGCTGCGTGTCCTCCACCGTGCTGGCGCAAGCTCAGGCGCGGGTCATGCGGCGCATCGGCCAAGGATGCGCGCCGGCCATGGCGGCTCAATTGGCCGTTACGTGGGCGCTCAGCGCGCATCATGCGGAGGTTTCGCCATGAGCCGCGCGTGGGTCACGCGCAGCGACCGTGCGCTGAGCAACGAGGAGCGGCTGAGTGCGTGGTGCGTGGCCATGCTGGCGCGTCACGTCGATACGTCGCGCGGGCACATCCACCAATCGTCGGCTGAGAAGCACGATGGCTTATCGAAGCTTGTGGCGTCCGATGACTTGAAAGAAGCGAAGTATCCGATGTGAACGTCAAGCAAGGAGATCACGCATGCCTGTCAACACCCATTACGTTTCGCCCCAGGTCAGCGGTGACGTTTCCGACGCGTCGCCTGCCGCCACGACGGATCGGCCATCGGCAAGCCAATCGCAGCAACCGGCCGGTGTAGTCATACAGGATTGGCCATGGAAAGAGCAGATTGCGCGACAGGATTCGGGGCGATTTGCGAGGTCCGCGACGATCCCGCCGACCTATGACCCCAACGCCTCCTATCGCCATGGCGACAGTGTCGCGATCAATGGCAACATCTATACCCCGGTAGCGTCCGGATCCGCACTGGTCAAGGGTGTTGCTCCGGAGGGTGCTGGCGCGGTGTGGGGCCGTAACCCGTGGTGGCGCAGCGGACGTGTTCAAACACGGCAGGCCACTTTGCCCCAGCAAACCGCTTCGCCGTCCGGGCAGGGCCCTTCGAAAAATCTACCCGCGCCGCCACGGGCAACCGGTACCCAAACGACTACCCCCATGCCCAGCGCTCCGCCACGTCGTGCCGTCGTCGGCAACACGCGGTGGACTTACCCGGCCGAGAGCCCTTCAAGCACGTCGATGCAGGCATCTCATCCACAGATGTACGCGCGCTCCGAAGCCGTGTTCAAAGTCAACGGCCACCCAGCCCAGGAGACGGCGTTTCGCCTCGGTCCGAACAATTTGTTCATGACCAATGCGCACGTCATCCCTACCGATCCGCGCAACACAAAGTACGAGCTGATCGCCGGCTTCGAAGATGACCCGTCGGGCAAGGGCGTCAAGACACCGGTAACGGTGCGCGTTGACAAGGTGCTTTTCCGTAGCGACCGCTACATGCCAGGCCCAGGCGGTGGCATGGATGCGGTCGTTTTTTCCATCGACCCACGCGACTACCAGAGCGGGGTGCTGAATCGATTCGGCTATCTGGGTATCGACGCCTCGCCGTTGCAATCGGGGCAGCGGGTTTACATGCCCAACCACTCCTTTGCCGGCCCCAAGCGAATCGCTTACCGCGACAGCAACGGAGCGCCCGCCACGATCGAGCGCGCAGGCACAAACCAGAACGGAAAACTCCGCTACTTCACTCATGGTTTCACGCAGGCAGGCGGAGCGTCCGGTTCGCCTGTGATCGATGCGAACACGCACGAGGTCGTGGGTCTGAATCATTCGGGCATGAACGGTGACAACCCTCCCGGCGGATCGGGTACCACCATGCATACCCTGTTTCCGCACATCGCCCATCTTTTTCCTGATGGGAAACCGCCGCAGGGGTCGCCTTTGCCCAGCGCTCAGGTCGGCCGGCGCGGCAGATCGGTCTTGCCAGACATCCATGAACGTAGCGAACCGGAGCGGGCGCGCACCGATTTCCAAACGTGGTTGAAGCACGTTGCACCGGGCTGCTGGGATGCGAGCCGTGTCTATCGCCCAGGCGATCAGGTGATTTGTGCGGGGAAGGTTTATCAGGCGCCTAACGTCGGCGGCACGCATCAAGGAGTTCCGCCAGGTACCGACGACAGCAAGTGGCTCTACCACGGCACTGTGGATGCCAATTACCGGTACTACGTCAATCATGGCGCGGCGTTGCCCCCGCAGCCCGCGGTGGGCGTGGATGCCAAGTCAGAGGCAAAAGGCGAACAGGTCGATGCACTGCATCGCCTGAGGGTTTTATTTGATGACGCGTTCGAGGACGTAGGCAATTATCTGCGCCAAACCGGTGCCCCGGGTGTCCGCGTCTATGGCGGATCGAATGCTCATGACAGGAGTGCGCTTGACTTCGATTTTGGCGCCTATGAAAAAACCCTGGCACTGGGTGAGCATCCGTTGCAACAAGGAAAGTTCGCCCAATTCATTTACTTGAGGCCGGAAGATAAACATCATCCGGACCGGATCGACCCCGATCATTACCGAGTCGTTACTGACGCCGAGAGCCTCAACATTCGTGGCAGGGAAATCGACCTGGACGCCACCACGATCGTGCCAAAGGACTGGCCCCGCTGGCAGGTGCCGCAAACCCACCCCGACTACGGCTATCTGTACGTGCCTGCGTACGAAACGATCCCGCTGGGGGTTACCGCGGAGGAGAAGAAATACGATTTTCTCATCAAGGATTCGCATGAGGGTGAATATGTCGCCCGATACGAAGGCTGATCTTGCTTGAAGCGCCCCTGCAGATGCTGGCCATCTACGCATGAGCGGCATCGATGGTCGCGCGTTTGTGTCATCGGCGAGCGGCCATGACAAATTTTACGAATGTACATAGTTAACGATGCTCGCGCCTTTAAATGCGATATCACTTGCCACAACCCATTGGCATCCAGGATGCAGGTACGCAAGGAGGTGGCACATTCAACAATGCAATAGTCGCCCACGAGTTCGTCAACGGTCATTGGCCGATCGGCCTTCGCGAGTGCGCCCGATACGCTCGGTGTGAGGGTTGATGATGGGCTGTTGATGGCGGCTTGTCTTGGCTGGAGCTTTTCGTGCTGCTGCGACGAGGCCGATGGGCGGAGATGTATCCGGTATCCCGTCAATGCGATGCCGAGGCCGATATCTGGTGGTTCTCAGGAGTTTTTTTATGTCTATAAATAACGCTGTTTATACCAATAATTTCCATTACGATGCGTACGGCCCGGTGTCGTCGTCCGGCAGCGGACAGGCTGGTGGATCGTCTGCTTCGGCAGCAACGAATTATCCGCAATCGGCCAGCTCATCGTCGGCGGCAACAAACTATCCGCAATCGGCCAGTCCATCGTCGGTGGCAGCGACTTATCCGCAATCGGCCAGTCCATCGTCGGTGGCAACGAACTATCCGCAATCGGCCAGTCCGTCATCGGTGGCAGCGAACTATCCGCAATCGTCCTTCAACGCGCAAGGCACCAGCGCATCGGCCAACGCGATTGCCGCGTGGCAGAATCAGTTTGCCCCTCACTGGAACGCCAGTCAGACCTATAAGCCTGGCGATACGGTGAGTTACGGCGATAAGGTCTATATGGCGCCCAGTGGTGCCGGCTTTTTTTCCAACGTGAAGCCAGGCACCCAGGACAGCAAGTGGCTGTCCGCCGGGAGCGTTGAAAGCAACTACAACTATCACGCAAAGCAGCAGTCGCATGCTCCGAGCTACGGCAAGCCGAGTACGCCTCATCCACAGGAGAAGCCGCACCATCATGGTCATTACCATCACCAATACCAACACCAAGGTCCAAAGGGCGAGCGAGGTCCAAAGGGCGAGCAAGGTCCGAAGGGCGAGCAAGGTCTGAGCGGCGAGCGAGGACCGAAGGGCGAGCAAGGTCTGAACGGCGAGCGAGGGCCGAAGGGCGAGCAAGGTCTGAACGGCGAGCGAGGACCGAAGGGCGAGCAAGGTCTGAACGGCGAGCGAGGACCGAAGGGCGAGCAAGGTTTGAACGGCGAGCGAGGACCGAAGGGCGAGCAAGGTCTGAACGGCGAGCGAGGACCGAAGGGCGAGCAAGGTCTGAACGGCGAGCGAGGTCCAAAGGGGGAGCGAGGTCCAAAGGGCGAGCGAGGTCCGAAGGGTGTCCACGGTCCGAAGGGCGCTCAGGGTCCGAGGGGCTACCAAGGTGACGCGGGTCCGGCCGGACATTTGACGGACAAGGACATGCTGAAGGTTTTTGCAGTGGGTGCCATCGGCGGTTATGTCGGTGCAAAAGGCGGCCACGTCGTATCTGGCCTCAAGGGTGTGGTGCACAACGCCGTCCAGTGGGCGAAGGGTTTCGTACCAGGCACCACCGCGGCAGACCAGGCGGCGGTCGAGCATGACCTTGATGCATTCATCAGTAAGCCCGGCGTGCAAACGATTTACGGCAGGCCCGCCGTCAATCAAACCACTGTAACGCCCAACAACCCCGTCACCTTGCCGGTTGGACCCAACCCCCCGCTGTACACGCCGGTGTACAGTCAGGTAGCGCAAACGAAGCCGCAAAATCTCGGCGCAGGTCAATGGCCGCCGAACCGTCCGCAGCCTGGTCCGTCAAACAGCACTACAGCACAAACGGCACCGCTGCCCTATGGCTACCAGTACCTGGCCAACGCAGGTCAATGGGTATCCTACAGCCCAGATCGCAGGCAAGGGGTGCATTGATGGTGCGATGAAAATCGCAAGCATATCGATGCCATAAGGCGATGGCCTGCAAGGAGCGGTTACTCATTTGCAGACCATCGTGTCCACCATCGATATAACGTAAAGGCGGCGACCCGCCGGCCATGCCGGCGGGCGCGAAATACATCGCGCCATCGCCGCAAAAATCGGTAGTCACCATGGATGACGTGTCAGGAGTGAAATATGGATATGAATGGTCTCAACGGTTTTCCCAGTCACGGTTTGCCTAGCCAGGATCAGGGGGCGACGTATAGCGCAGCCGATGTGGACGGCGAAAATGCCGTCCAACCATCGCAGGTGCAATCGAACGATCCGCCCTTCGCCGATCCGGGCAATGAAACCGGTTCGAATGTGATAGGCGAGACGACGCAGGTGTTGCAGTCTCTGCTTCAATTTGTCTCGGGTGCTTTGTCGCGCATGCAATCGATCCAGCAAAGACAGGCGCCATCGCATGGCTCGGCGGCGGGGAATGCGCAGGGCGCGAGCGATTCGGGCGATGCAAGTGATGCGAGCGATGCAAGTGATGCGAGCGATGCAAGCGATGCAAGCGATGCAAGCGATGCAAGCGATGCAAGCGATGCAAGCGATGCAAGCGATGCAAGCGATGCAAGCCAGTCGGCTCAACCGCAAGCCCGTGTTTCGCGTATGCAAGGCGCAGGCGAGGCCAATCAGCCATCGGCGGCGCAGCCACGCGAAGCGCCTTCCACCGGTTCGGGTCAGGAGGGCGGTGCCGGCGGCGGCCAGCAGGATCAAGCCGGCATGCTCAAGTTTGCGCAAGTCCTGCAGTCGTTGCTCAGCTCGCTGCTCAGTGCCATTCCGTTCGTCGGTTCGGCATTGAGCTCGGTTACCGCAAACATTGGAAAGTCCGCGCATAGCAGCTGATCGCCGGCGTCTTGGACAAGTCGCCTAACATGGACGGCACGGCTGATCGTTGCCAGTGCCGTTTCCATGCCTCATCGTCAAGGAATGACCTATGGCAAGTATTGGTTTGTGCATGATTGTTCGCAACGAGGCGCCGGTGCTGGAGCGCTGCCTTGCCTCGGCGCTGCCGTTGATCGACTACGCCTGCATCGTCGATACGGGCTCCGATGACGATACGGAGGCCGTTGCCCGGCGCTTCTTTCAAAAGCACAGCATCGACTGCGACGTCTATCGCGATACGTGGCGCGATTTTGCCAGCAATCGAAACTTGGCGATCGAATGGACGCGCCGCCGCAAGGACGTCGATTATTGCCTTGTTTTGGACGCGCATGACGTGATTCACGTCGATGCCGCATTCGATGCGCGCAGGTTCAAGGAGCAGATGTGGTTCGATGTGTACGATGTGCGTTTTCGCCATGGCGATACCGAGCATCGCCGGCCGGCCTTGTTCGAAACCCGGCTGGGCTGTTACTACCGGGGCAAGGTGCATGAATTTTTGGTATTGCCCGCGCAGGTGACGCGCAGCGACGTCGATGGTTTTCACCTGCATACGGTGCAGGATGGCGCGCACCATCGCGATCCGGAAAAGTATCTGGACGATGCCCGCGTCATCGAACAAGCCATGCAGGAAGAGACCGATCCCTTCATGCTGTCGCGCTACAGCTTTTACCTTGGACAATGCTACATGCGCGGCGGCGACCTCAAGCGGGCCATTCGCGCTTTCTACATGCGGGTGCGCTATGGCGGCTGGGAGCAGGAGCTGTTCGTCAGCTTGTTGTGCATTGCCCGCATCATGGTGCAGCTCGGTTACCGCGAGGAGCGTGTGATGCATGCCTACTTGCAAGCCTGGGCCGCGTGCCCGAAACGCGCCGAGCCGCTCCATGACCTGGCGGTCTATGCGCGCAAAAAGCACCAGTTTCACTGGGCGCGGTTGTTTGCCGGGCAAGGCATGCAGCTGTCCAAGCCCACCGAAGGCCTGGCCATCGAAAGCGATGTCTATGCCTACAAGTTGATGGATGAGTACGCCATCGCCGCGTATGGCTGTGGCGATTACCCGGCATCGCTCGATGCCTGCACGCACCTGCTCAAGGCCCAGGCGTTGCCGGGAGCGGAACGGGAGCGTGTGGTGGGCAATGCCAGCATTGCCCTGGCGCACCTGTGATGGTGGCGCCCGGTATCGGTAGGGTTGGCGTGGATGCGGCCGGCTTATAGCCGCGCGTGGACCTGTTCCTTGGGCAGCACGCCTTTGATGTCGTAGACCACGCCGTTGTCCATGGTCAGTGCGCGGACGTCGTAGGCGCTATCGGTTTTGAATCGATCATGCGCGACGGCCAGCACCACGGCGGCGTAGTCGTGCCTGGCTTGCACGCTCGGCAGCAGCTCCAGGCCGTAGTGGCCGCGCGCCTCGTCCGCATCGGCCCATGGGTCGTGCACGTCCACGGCCGCACCGAAACTCTGCAGCTCGCGCACCAGGTCCACGACGCGCGTGTTGCGCAGATCCGGGCAGTTCTCCTTGAAGGTAAGCCCCAGCACCAGCACGCGGCTGCCGCGTATCGCGTGGCCCTGTCCGACCATCAGTTTGATGACTTCGCTTGCCACATGCTGACCCATCGCATCATTGATGCGCCGGCAGGCGAGCAGGATGTCGGGGTAGTAGCCGGTGGATTGCGCCTTCTGGATCAGGTAATACGGATCCACGCCAATGCAATGGCCGCCCACCAGGCCGGGCTGGAAGGGCAGGAAGTTCCACTTGGTGCCGGCGGCGGCGAGCACGTCCTGCGTGTCGATCCCCAGGCGATGGAAGATCAGCGCGAATTCGTTGATCAGTGCGATGTTCGCATCGCGCTGGGTGTTCTCGATCACCTTGGCCGCTTCGGCCACTTTCAAACTCGGCGCTTTGTGCGTGCCGGCGGTGATGATGCGCGCATATAGCGCATCGACGAAGTTCGCCGTGTCGGGGGTGGAGCCGGAGGTGATCTTGGGGATGGTGGTGAGGCGCCGCTGCCTGTCGCCGGGGTTGATGCGTTCGGGGCTGTAGCCGGCGGTGAAATCGATATTGAAACGAAGGCCGGATGCGCGCTCCAGCTCGGGCACGCAGATTTCCTCGGTGGCGCCCGGATACACGGTCGATTCGTAGATCACCACGTCCCCTTGCTTGAGCACGCTGCCGACCATCTGGCTGGCGCGGATCAGCGGCGTGAAATCGGGACGTTTGTGCTCATCCACCGGCGTGGGCACGGTGATGATGAACACATTGCATGCGCGCAGCGATGCCACGTCGGTGGCAAAGCGCAGCCGCGTGGCGGCGGCCAGTTCCTCGGCGGAGGTTTCCTGGTTGCCATCCACGCCGCGGCGCAACGCATCGATGCGCGTGGCGTCGATGTCGTAGCCGAGCGTATCGAGCAGGCGGCCGAATTCCACCGCGAGCGGCAGGCCGACGTAACCGAGTCCGATGACCGCAAGGCGGGGGTCGCTGGGATGTGTTGTCACGGGTGTGTCGCTCAGGGTGGCGGGCGGTCAGTAAAGAAGCGGCGTCTAGTGGTACATCAGGTTGATCGCGATCAGCGTGATCACCAGCACGATAAAGGTCAGCGGTACGCCGGCGCGTAGGAAATCCTTCGCACTGTAGTCGCCCGGGCCGGTCACCATCATCAGGGCAGGGTGGCCCGAGCTCAACAGGAAGGTGTTGGACGAGGACACGGCCACGATCAGCGCATAGGCGGAAGGATTGCCGCCGGTCGCCACCGCCACGCTGATCGCCACCGGCACCATCATCACCGTGGCGCCCACATTGGACATGACCTGTGAAAACAGCAGCGTGAGAATCGCCAGCGAGGTCTGCAGGATCCACGGCGATGCGTGCCCCAGGTGCAGCAGCACTTCCTGCGCCACCCAGGCGGCGGTGCCGGTGGAATCCATCGACCAGCCCAGCGGAATCAGGCAGGCGGTGACGAAGATGGTTTTCCAGTTCACGGCGCGGTAGGCCTCGTCCATGTTCAGCACGCCGGTGAGCAGCATGCCGATCGCGCCGGTCATCATGGCGATGGAAAGGTCCAGGTTGGTGAACAGCGCCAGGCTCTTGGCCAGCAGGAAAAAGCCGACCGCCTGCCACACCTTGTTGGGCCGCTGCTCTTCGCGCGGGATGTCGGTGACGACGACCAGATCCTTTTCCTCGGATACTTCCTGCAGTGCGCGCCAGCTTGAGTGCAACACCAGCGTGTCGCCGGTGCGCAGGCTCACCGTGCGCAGATCGTCGCGATAAACGTGGTCGCCACGGGTTACCGCCAGCACCGAGATGCCGTAGCGCTTGCGCAGGCGCAGGTCGCCCACCGATTGCTTGAGGAAGCGCGAACTGGGCGGAATCACTGCCTCGGAAATGCCCGCGCGGGTGGGATTGAACAGCTCGCCCAACTGGCGCATGCGCGGGGAAACCTTGCACAGCTGGTTGTTGGCGAAACGGTTCAGTTCCTCGCGCGGGCCCAGCACACCCAGCACCGAGCCCACCCAGATCACCTGGTCGGCCGGCGGCGCCATGCGTGCGTCGTTGCCGCTCTTGATCGCCAGGATCAGCGGCGCGCCGTGCAGTTGTTCCACTTCGCCGATGCTCATGCCCACCAGCGGGCTTTCGGCGGTGACGGTCAGCTCGGCGGTTTCGCCGACGATGCCGTAGGTCTCGGCGAAGTAGCTTTCGGTACGGCCGGGCGTGACCTTCTGGCGTTCGTCCTCGCGCTCGGGCAACAGCTTGTGCGTGAACAGGTAAAAGAACAGCACGCCCGCCACCGCCAGGGCCAGGCCCACCGGCGTCACGCTGAACAGGCCGAACTTGGGCACCGTCTGCGCGCCGGCCGGCAGGTTGGCGTTGGCGCTGGCGATCAGGTCGTTGAGCACGATCAGCGGCGAATTGGCGATGAGCGTGGTGTTGGTGGCGGTGAGGATGCAGAACGCCATCGGCAGCAGCAGGCGCGAGATCGGCACGCCGGTGCGCGCCGACAGTCGACTGGTGACCGGGATCATCAGCGCGGCCAGCGCCTGGCTGGGGATCACTGCGCTGAACAGGCTGGTGACCGCGTTGATCACCAAGCCCAGGCGCGACTCCTTGCCGCGCGCCATGCGCATCACGAACTGCGCGGTAAGGCCCAGCACGCCGGCGCGGTCCAGTCCCGCACCCATGATCATGATCGCGATGATCGCGATCACCGCGTTACCCGCAAAGCCGTTGAAGACACGGTCGGAGGGAATCAGGCCGGTCAGGCCGATCACCACCACCACCAGCAGCGCCACCATGTCGGCGCGGATCCACTCCAGCACCAGCATGAGCATGGTGAAGCACACCAGCCCCAGTACCAGGATCATTTCGGGGGTGAGGGTCAGCGCCACTATCGATCGTCCCTGGCGGGCGCCGTGCTCGGCTGGATGCGGATGGGCAGCGTTGGCTTCACGCGGTGACTCGTCCCTGTTTAACGACGAAGTATAAGCGTCAGGGCACGCGGACTGGTGAACCGTTGCCGCATCGTCGAAGGCGCGCGCCATGCGCACGTTGGGTCTCTGGCCCCGATCCATGGCCGCGCACCCGGCGCGGCCTCCGCGCCGCGGCATCCTGGCCGCTCCCTCTGCGTGCGGCAGGGACGGCCGGGCAGCCGGGTTTCACCCGGTCCGGCGCTCCCCTGGTGCGCGCAGGCGGGGGATTTGGCGTGCGATTTCAGGTCCTGCGGTAGAGCAGATCCCACACGCCGTGGCCGAGCTTCAAGCCGCGCCGCTCGAAATGCGTTTCGATCCGCCAGGCCGGCTTTTGCGCGTATTGGCCCGGGCCCACCGCATTGCGCCAATCCGGCGCGGCTTCCATCACCTCAAGCATGTGCTGGGCATAGGCCTCCCAATCGGTCGCCAGATGCAGGAGGCCGCCGGGCGCCATGCGCGAGGCGAGCAGGGCGATGAATGGGGGTTGGACGATGCGCCGCTTGTTGTGGCGCTTCTTGTGCCACGGATCGGGAAACCAGATGCGCGCCTCGGCGAGCGTGCCGGGCGCCATTTCGTGCTGCAGCACTTCGACTGCGTCATGCTTGTAAAGGCGCACATTGGTGGCATCCCGTGCCGCCAGCGCATTCATCAGCCGGCCCACGCCCGGGCCATGGACCTCCACGCCCAGGTAATCGCGCGCCGGGTCGTGCTCGCTGGCCCAGGCCAGCGCCTCGCCGTTGCCGAAGCCGATTTCCAGCACACGCGGTGCCTGGCGGCCGAAATGGGCGGCGAAGTCCTGCGCAGTGCCGGAGTAGTCCAGGCCAAAGCGCGCCCAATGGGTTTCGAAGGCGCGTTGCTGGGCCGGCGTCATCCGGCCTTCCCGCAGCACAAAACTGCGGATGCGGCGCAGAGGCGGGTTGTCGTGGTCGATGGAGTCGTTCATGCGAATCGTGTCGCCTTCCCCCTATGGGCAGAAGGCGGCAGCCCGTCAGCCGATGGTGCCGTCGATCGGGCTGGACGCCGACGCGTAGCGCTTGCGCGGAATGCGGCCAGCGCGGAAGGCGGCGCGTCCGGCTTCGATGGCCAGCTTCATCGCGTGCGCCATCAGCACCGGATCCTTGGCACCGGCGATGGCGGAGTTCATCAACACGCCGTCGCATCCCAGTTCCATGGCGATGGCGGCGTCGGAGGCGGTGCCCACGCCCGCGTCCACGATCACCGGCACCTTGGCCTGCTCGATGATCTCCAGCAGGTTGTAGCGGTTCTGGATACCCAGGCCCGAGCCGATCGGCGCCGCCAGCGGCATGATCGCGACGCAGCCGATCTGCTCCAGCTTGCGGGCGAGGATCGGGTCGTCGGTGGTGTAGACCATCACGTCGAAGCCGTCCGCCACCAACAGCTCGGCAGCCTTGAGGGTTTCCACCACGTCCGGGTAGAGCGTGCGCTCGTCGCCCAGTACTTCGAGCTTCACCAGCTTGTGGCCGTCCAGCAGTTCGCGCGCCAGCTTGCAGGTGCGCACGGCGTCCACCGCGTTGTAGCAGCCGGCGGTATTGGGCAGCAGGGTGAATTCGGTGGGCGGCAGCGCGTCGAGCAGGCTGGGCGCATTCGGATCCTGGCCCAGGTTCACGCGGCGGATGGCGGCGGTAACGATCTGGGCGCCGGCGGCCTGGGTGGCGCGTCGCGTTTGGTCCAGATCCTTGTATTTGCCGGTGCCGGTCAGCAGGCGCGAGCCGTAGCTTTTGCCGGCGATGATGAGCGGGTCGGTGGTGTCGGGCGTCTTGATGTTCATGGGGATGGGGCAACGTATAGGAGGCGCGTGGCGCGGGGAAGCGGCAGTGGGGGGTCAACCTCCGCCGATGGCGTGAACGATCTCCACGCGATCGCCCGCGCTCAGTTCGTGGCCTTCATGCTGGCTGCGCGGCACGATCTCCTGATTCACCTCCACCGCAACGCGGCGGCCGCCGTAGCCGGCCTGCTGGAGCAACTGGGTGATGGTGGTGTCCTGGCCGCAGTCGTGCGGATGGCCGTTGAGAGTGATCTGCATCCGCCTAGTGTAACGGCACCGGCCCGGCGGTTGGCCGGGCCGGTGGCATTTGCATCGTCAATGCTGATTGCTATTGCCGCCGTGGGCAGGCGGTGCGCTGGCGTGCGGCTTGGAGGTGCTTTGCTGCGGGTGCGGCTGCGACAGGGAGTGCTCGTATTCCGGACGCGCATAGGGCTGCGGCATCGGCACGCTGCGATAGGGCTGGTAGGAGGGATCCGGCGCCATCTGGCGCTGCTCGGGCACATATTGATGCGAGCGCTCGGCTTGCTCCTGGCGCTGCTGTTCCAACAGCTGCCGCTGGGCCTGTTGCTGCTCGATCAGCTGTGGAGAAGGCTGCGAGGGGAAGCGCGGCGCCTGTTGGATCTGCTGCGCCGACTCCAAGCGCGGCAGCTGCGGCAGCGTGGCCGGGTGGGGGGTGACGGGCGCCTGCATCGGCGCGGCAGGCTGAGCGAAGCGCGCCTGCTCGGGCGCCCGCGTGTTGGCGGCGGGGGCCGCGACCCCGCTCAGCACGCGCACATTCGAGGCGGGTTGGCCGGCCCGGACCGATGTGCTGGCCTGGATCGACGGCGCTGGCCTTCCCACCGCCACCACCTGGCGGTTGAATCCCGCCGCCGGCAGCGGGCGCGCATCCACCAGGCGCGCCTGGGCGAAGCTTGCCGGTGTGGGCCGCTGCAACGCACCGGCCGCGATCGGGGTCGCGGCGGCGATCTGCTGCGGACTCATCGCCACCCGGTTGTGCTGCACGTTCCGCGCGCTGGCAAACGCCTGGGCCGAGACCGCCGTGAAGCCGTTAGGCGCACTGCGGTTGACGTAGGTCACGCCCATTGCCGGCCGGCCGGTCTGATATGAGGCGTACTGGCTGCGGATGCTGTCGGTCAGCGCGCCTTGGCTGTAGCTACGGCCAAGCGCGATATTGCTGGTATTGATTTGCGTGTAGTAGTTGCGCGAAGCGCGATACCAGGGGTTGTAGACCTCGTGCGGCCCCAGCGGTACCCAGCCGACCGGGCCTCCATGGCCGATGCCGGCGAAAGCCACCAGCGCCGGCGCGTAGATCGGCCGCCTGTAGCGCGGACCGGGAATCCATCCCCAGCGGTGGCCGAGGTAAGCCCAGCGGCCATAGTGATAGGGCGCAAATCCCCACGGCAGATTGTCCACCCAGGTCCAGCCCCACGGACCGATCCAGGTCCAGTAGCCGAAACTGTATGGCGACCAGCCCACGGCGACATCGGAGGGATACCATACCGCGCCATAGTCGGAGTCGTCCTGCCAGGTGCCGTATTGATCCAGGTCCTGCGCGCCGACCATCTGCTCGGACACGTACTGGGTGCTGGCGATGTTGCTGCCGTACTGGGCGTCGCGGTCGGCGCACCAGGTATCGAAGGCATCGCCGCCGCCGATATCGCTGACCACGACATTATTAAGCGTGGCATCGGCGAACTGGTAACTGCGTCCGCTGAAAATGTCGCGTTGCGCATGATGCTCGCCATACACCACCGCGCTGCCGGCAAATAGCGACACCGTGGTGTAGGCACCGTTCGGGCCGATGTCCACGCGCACCGTGCCGGGCTGGTTCATCACCAGGGCGAGGGTGGGCGTGTCCACCTCGTACGTGGCGCCTTCGGGCAGGATGCGCACGTTGAGATTGAGCGTGCCCTGGGTCAGCTCAAATTGGCCGATCTGGCCGTTGAGGTTGAGCACGCCGATGTCGCTGTGTTCGTTGATGCGCAGCACGGCGCCGTCAAGCTCCAGCTCGGCGCGCGCGCCAGGGCCGCTGGAGAGTTTGTCGCCGTTGGTCAGCGGGCGGTTGACGCTGGCCGCGCTCCATTGGGTGCTGCCGGCGGGCAGCAGGCCCAGGTCGCCCGACGCGTAGGACAGGCGCGCCACGCGGGTGGGCGGATCGCCGGCATCGCCCTGGCCGGCGTCGTCGGACTGCGCCCAGGCGATGGCGCAGATGCTTGCCAGGCAGAGCGCGGCGAGCAGGAAGCGCCAGCCGCGCGACATCGAGATGGCAGAACTTGGTGCACGCATAGGTATCTCCGTGCCGTGGTGCGCGAAGCGGTCGCGCTCCCGTACTTCATCCGTGTATGGGGGTGCTGCGAACCAAGTATGAGGGTAGTCTCACAGGGTGTGTGCCGGCTGCCGGCGGTTTGGTTTTCGCATTCAGGTCGCCGCCATCTCCGGTTCATGCCGCGTTGCCCTGGCTGAAAAACCAAGCGGCGGAGGATTCCAAAACCCCCATCCGCCAGTTACCATCGCCGGGCGCCGCGGGTGTAGCTCAATGGTAGAGCTGTAGCTTCCCAAGCTACTGACGAGGGTTCGATTCCCTTCACCCGCTCCAGCCTCAAGCCTGGGTGTTCGCCCGGCTCAATCTGAAGTCATTCCCGGCCATCCCATGGCGCCTGCACCAGGCGGCCCTTCGGGTATTGATTCCTGTGTTGTTCTCCACGTCGGAACTTTTTGCCGTGATCTTTTGCGATGGCTGGCGCCTCGCATTTGTATTTGCGTCTGTGCCTGCTTGCCGGTCTCGTGCAAGACACTGGGTTTCGTTTCACGGTTCGTTATCTGATATGTAGTAGCGTGCGGTAACGCTTGTCGATGCACGTCTTGTGTCAGCATGCCAGCGAATCATTTTCACCGCTGCGCCAACATGGGTTTGCCTGAGGATCGCAACGATCCGCGTTTGTACTTGCGTGGTGATTCCTGCAAAAGGAGATAGGAACATTCCTAGCGACGTTCGTGCACGAAACGCTTTCTTTGCAGCACATTCCGATGAGACGCAGGCCATGCACATGCGTTACGAAGACGAAGCGGCATTAATTGCCTACACGCGTGACAGATAAACCCTACAACATGCGAATGGGCGATTCCAGATAATGGCGTGCCACGCTTGGTTGCTGATCTGGTGACCAACGTGTGGATCAAAGATCACCATGGATCGTCACTACATTCCTCATTGGGAAGTTCAAACAACATGAAAAACTACAAGCTTGCTGCAGTTGCTGCTCTGATCGGTGGATTCCTTGTGGCCGGTTCGGCCTTCGCCGCGGATGACGGTGGCACCATTACCTTCACCGGCGCGGTGTCGTCGGCAACCTGCTCCCTGACCGGCGGCGCAGGTACCGACGGTGGTTCGGGCAACTTCACCGTGGCGCTCAATTCCGTGGCGGTCACTGATCTGGCCACCGCCGGCGCAACCGCCAACGCCAAGGATTTCAGCATCAACATCGGTGCGCCGGGGCAGGCCTCCTGCACCAACGGCACGGTTGCCACGATGACCTTCGTAACCTCCAGCCCGCAAATCGATGCAGCCACCGGCGCGCTCAAGAACGTGCTGGCTGGCGAGGCGACCAATACGCAGGTGCAGCTGACCGATTCCAGCGGCGCAGTCATCAACCTCGCCAACCCGGCTTACTCGGTTTCCAGCCCGGCCATCGTCAACAACACCGCGCAGATCAGCCTGCGTGCCCAGTACTACGCCACGGGCGCTGCGACGCCTGGCCTGGTCAGCACGTCGGTGCAGTACGGCATCACCTACAACTAAGCAGTTGCTTTGGTTTGCACCGGCGGCGTCTATAGAGCGCCGTCGGTGTGTTTTCCTTTTTTTCAGGTGGCTCATGTCTTTCCTTTTTCGTTATGCCGCACTCGGCACATTCCTGGTGGCTGCCGGTTTTGCCGGTCATGCCGATGCCAATGTCGTCATCAACGGCACGCGCGTCATTTATCCTTCGGAAGATAAAGAAGTTACCGTCAAGCTAAGCAACGACAGCGCACAGCCCATGCTGGTGCAAGTCTGGCTGGACAATGGCGACGAAAAGTCCGCGCCCGAAAAGATCAAGACGCCTTTTACCTTGACGCCCCCCATATCCCGCATCGAACCAGGCAAAGGGCAGGCTGTGCGCGTGCTTTACACGCAAGATCCCTTGCCCTCCGATAAGGAGACCTTGTTCTGGTTCAACATGCTCGAAGTGCCGCCCAAGCCGGCGGATGCGGAAGGACGAAACCTTTTGCAGTTTGCGTTTCGCACCCGGATCAAGTTCATCTTTCGCCCCAAAGGCCTGGCGGGCAATGCGGCGGATGCATACCAGCAACTCAGCTGGAAGCTGGTCAGTAATCAGGACAACAAGGGGCTTGCGCTGCAAGTCAGCAATCCCACGCCTTACTACGTCAATTTCGCACACGTAGGCATCATGCAGGGTGATAAGCGTGAGCTTGAGCAGGGCGGCATGGTGGCGCCCGGCGCAACCACGGTGTTCCAGCTGACCAAGCTGCAAGGCCAGCCAAGTGCCGACGCCAAAGCCACATTCGACGTCATCAATGATTTTGGTGCAGTAGCCGAGCATGACCAGGCGCTCAGTCGTTGATGCCATAGTTTTTTCGCCGTAGTTTTTCGCGCCTGTTTTTACCCTTTGAATCGCTTCTTCGCGCATCCGTCCGGATGCGTGACGAGGGAGTTTGTGCGACGTAGGAGAGCTGTACATGTCATTGATCATCGCGACGCGGCAACGGATCCGTTCGGCATTGCCGGACATGTGGCGTCGTGCCTTCCTGCCGTCGCTGATCGCCAGCGTGCTGTCGCCGACGGTGGCCTACGGCGCTGCGGCGGCAAGCTCCGGCGCGGATCCGGCGACAAACCTCGATCCGGCCGTCACCTTCGACGCCAACCTCACCGTGGGTGGGAGCGAATCCCAGGTCGATCTCACGCGCTTTTCCAAAGCCGGGTATGTGCCACCGGGCATCTACCATGGCGACATCATCGTCAACCAGGTATGGCGCGCGCACACCACTATCGAATTTGCCGCCCAGGCGGACGGCACCACCAAGCCTTGCTTTGACGCGGCAGCGTTGATGCGCTATGGCATCGATTTGGCCAAGGTCGCCGCCGATGCAGCCAACCCCCCGCGCAAAGCCATGCCGCAAGGGTCTTTCTGCGGCAACATCGGCGATTACGTGCCGGGTGCGACCACCAGCTTCGATCCGGGCGAGCAGTCGCTGTCGTTTTCGGTGCCCCAGTTGTACATGTCGCGCCACGCGCGCGGTTATGTCGATCCCTCGCAATGGGATGGAGGCATCAACGCCGATGTGCTCGGCTACAACGCCAATGTCTATCGCAGCGGCAACGCCGGGCTGTATCAGGCCAATGGCTACCTCGGGCTCACCAACGCACTGAGCTTTGGCTCATGGCACTTCGATCACACCGGAGCGCTCACGTGGGTGCAAGGGCAGGGCGCGCGTTACCAGAACACCGCCACCTATCTGCAGCACGACATTCCTGCATGGCAGGCGCAGGTGGTGGTGGGCGACACCTTTACCTCGGGCGATCTGTTCGACAGCGTGCGCGTTCGCGGGTTACGCATGTATACCGACAATCGCATGCTGCCGCAGTCCATGCGCGGTTATGCACCCATCGTGCGGGGTGTGGCCGATACCAATGCGCATGTCGTCATCCGCCAGAATGGCTACATCATCTATGACACTACCGTAGCCCCGGGCCCGTTCGTCATCGATGACTTGTATCCGACCGGTTTCGGCGGCGATCTGGATGTGGAAGTCACCGAAGCCGATGGCCGCGTGCGTCGTTTCACGCAGCCTTATTCGGCTGTGCCCCAGTTGCTGCGTCAAGGGCAGCAATTGTGGACGGCTACCGCGGGTCGTGTGAATCAAACCGGCCTGCGCGATTCGCCCAACGTAGGACAGTTCACCTATCAGCGCGGCCTTAGCAACCTGTTCACCGGCTACGGTGGCGTTACCCTTGCAACGGGCTACCAGTCCCTGCTCACTGGCGGTGCCTTCAACACGCCGTTCGGCGCATTTTCCGCCGACGTCACGTATGCCAGCAATCATGCGCCCGGTTTGTCCAGCACCAGCGGCTACGGTATGCGCCTTGGCTACAACCAGAACTTCAGCAACACCGGTACCAACTTGGGTATCGCCACCTATCGCTATGCCACCCCGGGGTATCTGGGGTTAAGCGACTACGTGGTGCTGCGCAATGCCGTGGCACAAGGGCAGGCCAACCTGTTCTTGCGCCAGCACACCCGCATGGACATTACCGTCAACCAATCCCTGGGCGACCGCATCGGTCAGTTGTACCTCAATGCATCGTGGCGCAACTACTGGAATGGTGCGGGACGCCAGGTCGATTTCAACGCGGGGTACAGCAACAGCTGGAAGTCGGCCACTTATAGTGTGTCCGTAGAGCGCACGCGCGACAATCTCACGTCGCGCGCACCCGGCCAGGCGCTTGTTAGCCCTGTGACGGGCGACAACGGCGGCTTTTTTACGCCGACCTCGCAGGGCACGATCCGCGACACACGCGTCATGCTCAACCTGACGATACCCTTGGGCCGCCCTGATCGCGCCCCGATGCTGGTTGCCAGCGCCACCCATTCACGTACTTCCGGCAGCAGCCAGCAGCTATCGCTCAATGGCGCACTCGACGCCGACCATCGTTACAACTACAACGCGACCGTCGGCCATAGTGGCGGCTCTACGCAAGGGTCGCTGTCAGGGCAATACACTGGTAGCCGCGTTAATGCCAACGCTTCCTACAGCCAGGGCGGCGGGTTCCGCCAGTCCGGACTCGGCGCCGGTGGCGCGGTGGTCGTGCATGCGGGCGGCATCACTTTTTCGCCGCCAACGGGCGATACCGTCGGTCTTATCGAAGCGCGCGGCGCAGCCGGCGCGCGTACGGGCACCACCACCATCGACGGTCGTGGTTATGCCGTCGTGCCGTACCTCATGCCCTACGAGCTCAATACCATCGAACTTGATCCGAAGGGCACCACCAGCAATGTGGAGCTAAAAAGCACCACGCAAAACGTCGCGCCGCGCGCGGGCAGCGTGGTGCGCCTGCACTACGACGTTGACCGCAGCCAACTGTTGCTTATCGATGCCCGGCAGGCCAACGGTAGCCCGCTGCCCTTTGGCGCCGACGTGTTCGACGCCCAAGGCACCAATGTCGGTGTCGTGGGCCAGTCCAGTCGACTGGTGGTGCGCGGCGTCGATGCCTCGACAACGCTGACGGTGCGCTGGGGGGCGGGCGCGAATGAAAGCTGCCGCCTGCCCGTGACGTTGCCGGCCAACGCCAAGGGCGTACAGAGCAATACGCTGATGCTGCAATCGACGTGCGGGGCGCCATTGCCCGACGGTTCGGCCATGGCACAGCCTGCGGTGCGGAACATATCCGGCGCTGTTATGCATTAAACGGAGCGATAAATCACGTAAGTAAATAATTACCACGCGCGCGAGGCATCAAGCACATAAGGTACATGGATGATTCACGCGATGTGTATGCGCAAAGTCCGCGTTGCCGTCGCCATGCAGTTCTTAAGGTGAGTGCACCAGGCCGCCTCGGTGCCATGGGAACGCGCTTAGGCGAAGTGCTCATGTGGTTAATTGTGAGTCACATTGCCGCGTAAGGAAGTCTGTCGATGCGGCGCTCCTGAGGAGCATGCTTGCTTGTTACGGGATTCGGTTTTTACAGGAAAAGAAATGTTTTACTCATATGTCCAACATTTATTGGTTCGCTGCCGGCTCAATATGAGACGGCTTGGCAGGGTTTGTCATTTACGCACAGCGATGAAAAAGCAAAAGCCAGCGGAAAACCATTTTATGTCTCGTTGCCTCTCGCTTCCGCGCGTGATGGGGGCGGGCATAGGCTGGTTGATGGCTACGCTGCCGATGCTTTTTTTCTTGGGTACTGCGGGTACGCCAAGTGCGGTGCAGGCTCAAACTATTTCGTGCGCCAGTGATGCACCATCGTTCTACAATATCAGTGTTCCGTCCACGTTGAATGTGGGGGCGGATATGCCTGTGGGTGCAGTCGTATGGTCTCAGTCGATATCGCCTACATTTACTGTGCGATGCAGCCCGATAACAGGTGGGACAATGGTGTTTTCGGCGTCCTCGACGACGCCGGGCGCAGGGTTGAATTTCAGTCAGTGCCCCTACACCACCCCTGTTGTTGCGCCTGGATTTTCTGATGCTTATCGGATAATGACGACAAGTGGGCAGCCTACGCCGCTCGCTGTTCGTATCCGCACCACCCCTCCATCTCCGGGTGTTGGTTTCACGGGAACGCCGGCCGGGACTAAGTTTACGCCTAGCGTGACAGTGGAAGTTATTCGTGTCACTAGTGCAGGCGGGAATTTTTCTGGTCCTGTTGCCGTGTGGACCCACCTGATGTTTTCCTGGTCTCCAAGTAGTGCGATACAGGCGGCACTTTTTACCACCTTTGCGTCAGATAGATGTCCGAGTCCATCTGTCAACACCACGATCAGCGTAGGCGCCGTGGTCCCGACGTGTACGGTAGCAACGCCTTCCGTCACCATTCCCCTGGGCAATATCCAGGCGACCGCGATGCCGTCCGTGGGAAGCTTTGCCGGCTCCGGCACCCAGAACGTGTCGCTGAACTGTACCGACAATCCTGCCGTCACCATGTCGCTGACGGGCACGCCGGTGAGCGGTTACAGCGACGTCCTGGCGTTGACGTCAGCGCCAGGTGTCGCGCAAGGGGTTGGCGCCCAGCTGCTCTATAACGGCACGCCGCTGACCATCAATGGATCGGTTTCCCTCGGTACGGCAGGTAGCACGCTCACGGTGCCGATCTCGGCGCGCTACTACCGCACCGGCAACCTCACCGCAGGCTCTGCCAATGCCATTGGCACACTCAACTTTACTTACCAGTGATGGCGTGGTTCCACGCCCCCAAAAAGTAGGAGAACCACCATGAAGGAGAACGTCGTGCATCATCGAGTTATTTCACGCCGCACCAAGCCTCTGGTTGTTTGCGCGCTGGCGATCCTCGCCGGTGGCGTCGCGACCGCGAGCCTCGCGCAAAGCACTGCTACCGTCAACGTCACCGGCAACATCCAGGGTACGTGTAACGTCACCGGCGGAAGCACTACCACCATCAACCTCGGCAATGTGTCGGTCAGCGCGTTTTCTGGCGCGGGAACGACCTCGCCCATCAGTGCACCGCAAAACATCGTACTTACGTGTACGTCCAGCCCGGGCATTACGATGACCATGACGGGCACGCAGGCGCCCAGTGGCCCCAACACTACGCTGGCCTTGACCGGCACCACCGGCATAGCCACCGGTGTGGGCGTGCAGATACTCAACAATGGCACCGGCACGCCCACCACGCCGCTGGTGCTTGGCGCCAGCAACACGATCCCCACGGGGGCGACCGTTACCATTCCGGTGGCAGCCCGGTACTACGCGATCAACGCTACACCTGGCGCGGGCACGGCCAACTCTACCGCCACGTTGACCTTCCGCTTCAACTGATCTGCAAAGTGGCCGCCAGGGATGGCGGCCGATGCCTGATCTGGCGTATTTCGCGCATGGTGACGTGCCTCGCATCCGTCGCCAAGGAGAGCAGGCAAGGCACACATGGAACTGGTGCTCCGGCGTGATAGATCCGGAGCCCTTATGGGTACTGGGACAAAATGTATGGTAATTGCGCAAGATAAATTAAGGCGTTTGAAAATTCCGCGGCTGACTCTGTTCGCATTCGCGCTGGCCGCCTGCGCGGGGCCTGCTTTGGCGCAGGACAATACGGTTAACGTCAACGGCACCATTACGGTCAATACATGCAACCTGAGTACGCCCGATGTCCAGGTGGACATGGGGCAGGTTGGCATTGCGGTGATCGATGGGGTGGGTGTGGGCTCCCCCATCGCAGACTTCACGCCGCTCAGCATCGACATGGTTTGCGAACGAGGTGCGAACGTAAGAATCACGCTGCAGGATGCCAGCAATCCGGGCTCGACCCTGCCGTATATCGGCCTGCGTCCAGGTGGCGGCGTTGCAACGGGCGTGGGCATCCAGCTTGCGCGCGCCGGCGATGGCAGCATTGTTCCGCTTGGGCCCAGCGCAACATGGGTGGCAGGTACCAACTTGCCGGCGGGCAATTTCAGTATTGCCATGCGCGCGCATTATTACCGCACGTCCTCGGCGACGTCCGCCGGTGCGGCCAATGCCGGCGCACTGTTCGGGGTGGAGTATTTCTAAGGGCGTACAGGGATAAATGAGTGATGCCGCTTCAATGGCGCCGCGTTTGTTTTCTTGGGTTGATCGGCGCTGAGCGCCGTCGCACCTGGGGTTTTGTGAATAAGCGAACGTAAGCGCGCTCGTGCGCTTTTTCGGGAAATGATGGAAGTCGCTTGGTAGCTCACGGTTTGTAAGCGAGGGTCACGCTTACGGTGCACCGGGACGGTGGTGCAAACAAGCATTGCGATCGGTTTGTGGCCTTGCGTGCGCAGAAGAGCGTGTAATTGGCCACTTCGATGTTGTGAGCAGCATGCCGGGTCCGTTGCCATGCCACGCAACCTGCCGAGCCGTGGCAAGCCGCTTTCTTGAGCAAGGCACTGCTGTAATGCGCTGAACATCGCAGCTTGACGATGGCTGCATGGCACGCCCGCTTTCGAGCGGGTTTCGCACGTTGGACTGGAGGGAAATTGCCAAATGGGTAGGTTGAAAGCAGTATTTTTTGCTGTTTCGTTCTTTATGGCTATAACGGTAACTGCGTTTCTTCCACAAAAAGCCCATGCCGCACTTGCGTGCACGGGACCTGGCATCCACCTTACCTTGCCTGCTGGCACTGTCATTTTTACCGGGGCCGCGTCGGCTCCCCTGGGTGCTGTCCTTTACACCGGCAATTTTCAGGGGGCTGCCCAAGTTACTTGCGTCAACGCTGCGGGCAACAATGCCGTGGTCCGATTGAGAGTGACCGGGGGCAATGGTGGTCTGGCCTCGGGATACAGCGACGTGTATTACGCCAATCCCATTGCCGGCTCGCCAGGTCATGCTTTCGGCGTCAGGATTCTTTACAACGGTACATCCATTACGGATGGATCATTGGTCTATACGCCCTCGTCTACGGGAACCCTCACCATCCCGGGGACGTTTTCGGTGCAAATAATCAAGCTAAGCAATCCCCTGGAAAGTATCGGCGTGCTGATGCCCCAGTTTTTGCTTGTGATCGAGGGTGTCACTTCCAGCATAGATAATGTATCTGCCTACCTGAGCTTGGATTCGACATCGTTTGTCGTGCCCAAGCCCACCTGCAGCGTACTCACGCCCAACGTCACCATTCCCTTGGGCAGTATCAGTGCGCTGTCGTTGCCATCGATCGGGTCGGTTGCAGGGTCGGGCACACAAAATATCTCGCTGAGTTGTTCCGAAAGCCCTGCGGTAGCCATGTCGTTGAGCGGTACGGCCGTGAGCGGCTATCCCAATGTGCTTGCGCTGACCGCCGGTCCCGGCACGGCGCAGGGTGTAGGAGCCCAGTTGCTTTACAACAATACACCTCTGACGATGGATGCTTCGGTTTTCCTCGGTACCGCAGGCTCCACGCTCACCGTGCCGATCGCAGCGCGCTATTACCGCACCGGCAACCTCACCGCCGGTACAGCCAACGCCACGGGCAGGCTCAACTTTACTTACCAGTAAAGGACACCATGCCACGCCGCCAGATAACAAGGCCCCACCATGAAAGAGAACACCATGCGCCATCGATCGCTTTCTTGCCGCATTAAGCCGCTGTTTGCGCGCGCGCCCTTGATGGCCTTTAGTGGCTTGGCGAGCGTTGGCGTTGCGCAATCAGCGAAGGATGCTATGAAACCATTCTTGCGTCATATGGCGTCGGCGGCTTTTCTTATGGCCGTTGCGCTGCAGGCCCATGCCGGGGTGGTGATCAGCACTACCCGCGTGGTTTATCAGGCCAACGACAAAGAGGAGACCGTCAAGCTCAACAACGAGGGCACGCTACCCTTGCTGGTACAGGCATGGCTGGATAGCGGTGACATCAATGCGTCGCCCGCCCAAATTGCCGTGCCTTTTACCCTTACGCCCCCCATGTTCCGAATGGATCCCGGCAAGGGGCAGGCGCTGCGTTTGCGCTATACCGGCGAGCCCTTGCCCAAGGACAAGGAAACCCTGTTCTGGCTCAACGTGTTGGAAGTGCCGCCGAAGGACAAGACCACTGCCGATACCAATGCGTTGCGCATGGCCATTCGCACGCGCATCAAGGTCATGTTCCGCCCCAAGGGTCTGCCCGGTAGCGCCAAGGATGCGCCGGGCGCGCTGACGTGGAACGTGGTGCGCGAAGGCGACGGTTACGCTTTGAAGGCAAGTAACGCGTCGCCCTATTTTGTGAACCTGGCTACCGTGGCGTTGAGCGTGGCTGGCAAAACGCTGGACGCGGGCCAAGGTTATGTAGCGCCGAGCGGGGTGGCGCTGTTCCCGGTCAAGGATCTCTCTTCCGCGCCGGGCGCCAGTGCCGACGTCCAATACGTCAGCATCGACGACTACGGCACCAAAACTGAAAACAAGAAGAGCGCAACCGTTGGCCAGTGAGACGGGCGATCGAAACATTGCCGTGCAAAGCCCGTCTTGCGATGTATCCGGATCCGTCGCTCGTCGATGATCTGCCTGAATTTGGCAAGAAAGCGGGTATCGGCATTCCCGGCGGCTGACTCCCCGCTGGGCGGCCTCGGAGGTCGAGCGTTGGGATGGCGCTCGTCTCGGGCCAACTGCTAATCTAGCCCCGCATTGTTCCAGGTTGCTTTTTCTATTGGCTACGCCAGTTAAAATTTCAGCACTGGCGTGGATTTAGGATCGAGTGGGGCATTTCAAAGGTGCCTCCATTCACCTGCTCCATTTTCCAATGCGGGAAAATGGATGCGATGCATGTTTCAACCGGCGCCCCACCGACCCCCCAAAAAACACCACAGCGTGAGCTGACATGGCGGACCTGATCACCCTCGGATGGCGGGAGCGGCTGGCACTGCCCCAGTTCGGTATCGCCTCGCTGAAGGTCAAGCTCGATACGGGCGCACGCAGCAGTTCCCTGCACGTGGACAAACTGGAGACGTTCGAACGCGACGGCGCCACCTGGCTGCGCTTCACGGTCGGCCTGGGGCGGCGCTCCGCGCGTCAGGTGCTTTGCGAAGCGCCGGCCCGCGACCGGCGCGTGGTGGTCGATACCGGCGGCGGCCGCAGCGAACGCTGGTTTATCCATACCCAGGTGATGCTGGCGGGCGAGCGGTTCGAGGTTGACATGAATCTGACCGACCGCCGCCACATGTTGTTTCCCATGCTGCTGGGGCGCACCGCATTGATCGGGCGCTTCGCCGTCGATCCCTCCCTCTCCTATACCCTTCCACGCCTCGCGCACACGACGATCGACAAACCATGAAAATCGCCATCCTTTCGCGCAACGCGCGGCTGTATTCGACCCAGCGTCTGGTAGACGTGGCGCGCGAACGCGGCCATGTGGTGCGCGTGCTCGATCCGCTGCGCTGCTATGTGCGCATCGCGCCGGGTTCGGTGGAAATTCGCTACAAGGGCAAGGCCTTGCACGATTTCGATGCGGCGATTCCGCGCATCGGCACGTCGAGCACGTTCTACGGTACGGCGGTATTGCGTCAATTGGAGATGATGGGCGTGTATACGCCCAATTCGTCCGACGCGGTGTTGCGCGCACGCGACAAGCTGCGCTGCCTGCAGATTCTGGCCGCCAAAGGGCTGGACATGCCGGTGACCGTGTTCGGTGACAACCCCGACGACACCACCGACGTGCTGGACCTGCTCGGCGACCCGCCCCACGTCATCAAGCTCAACGAAGGCAGCCAGGGTACCGGCGTGGTGCTGGCGGAAAAGCGCAGCGCCTCGCAAAGCGTGGTGGAGGCGTTTCGCGGCCTCTACGCCAACTTCCTGGTGCAGGAATTCATCGCCGAAGCCAAGGGCAGCGACCTGCGCTGCTTCGTGGTCGGCCGGCAGGTGGTCGCCGCGATGCAGCGCGATGCGGTGCCGGGCGAGTTCCGCGCCAACCTGCATCGCGGCGGAACCGCGGTGGCCGCCAAGCTGACGGCGGCTGAAAAGCGCATCGCCGTCAGCGCCGCCCAGGCGCTGGGGTTGGGCATCGCCGGCGTGGACCTGTTGCGCTCCAAGCGCGGCCCCCTGGTACTGGAGGTCAACGCCTCGCCGGGGCTGGAGGGGATCGAGGCCGCATCCGGGGTCAATGTCTCGGAGAAAATCATCCGCCATCTTGAACAGAGCGTGGGCAAGCCGGGGCGTTGACCGCACCCAGGCAGGCCTTAACCACCCGGTGAGAGCGCGTTAACTGTCGCGTAACCGACGGCCACCTATAAAGGCTCCACTGTTTGTTTGCTCGCCACTTCAATCGCAAGGTCCGGTGACAGCAGACGACGGTATCGGGGCAGTAGCTTCAGCCCGGACGCGGCGACGCTTGGTCGCGGCATCCGGGCTTTTTCTTTGCCGGGCCCGCAAGTCGCCAGCCCTTGTTCAGCATTCTGCTTAACATTTGGCGGCCTCACTCGTTAAGCTTGGGCCTCCGCCGGCCTGTGTGCCGGTTGCGTATCGGAGAGACGCATGCGCGTTCTGGTGATTGAAGATAACAGCGATATCGCGACCAATATCGGCGACTACCTGGAAGATCGCGGCCATGTCGTGGATTTTGCCGGTGATGGCGTCACCGGCCTGCATCTGGCCGTGGTGCACGACTTCGACGTCATCGTGCTGGACCTGACCCTGCCGGGCATGGACGGCCTGGACGTGGCCCGCAAGCTGCGCCACGAGGCGCACAAGCAGACCCCCGTGCTGATGCTGACCGCCCGCGATGCCCTGGAGCAAAAGCTCACCGGTTTCGAGTCCGGCGCCGACGACTACATGACCAAGCCCTTCGCCCTGCAGGAACTGGCCGCGCGCCTGGAAGTGCTGGCGCGCCGCGGCAAGGGCCCGCAAAGCCGCGTGCTGAAGGTGGCCGACCTCACCTACAACCTGGACACGCTCACCGTTACGCGCGAAGGCAAGTCGATCCAGCTCAACCCCATTGGCCTCAAGCTGCTGCAGGCGCTGATGGAAGCCAGCCCCTCGGTGGTCACGCGGCAAGATCTGGAGCAAAAGGTGTGGGGCGAGGAACTGCCCGACAGCGACAGCCTGCGCGTGCACATCCACGGCCTGCGTGCCGCGATCGACAAGCCGTTCGAAAAGGCGTTGATCCACACCAGGCACGGCATCGGTTACCGCATGGTCGATCCGGATGCAGTCCAGGCGTAAGCTGCGATTTCGCTTAGTCGTATCCTTTGCGCTGTTCGGCTTCGGACTTAGCGCATTGTTTGCCGCGGCGTCGCTGTACGTGCGTGCCAAGGTCGAAAACCAGCTGATCAATGCCAGCCTGCAGAACGACATCAACCAGGCCATCGAGAACAAGCACGCCAATCCGGACCAACCCTTTCAATCGCAGCTGATGGAAGCGTGGTTGTGGAGCGACCGCACGATCTACAAGGCGCGCCTGGATTGGCAAAACCTGGGCGATGGCGTGTACGACATGCAGGATGTCGACAAGAACGGCGACATCAGGCACTACAAGCTCGCTGTCGCGCGCAAGTACGGACTGGTGGGTTTCCTCACCTACGACATCAGCCGCGAGGATCTTGGCAAGCGGCAGTTGATCACTTCGCTGGTGGCGGCGGTGGTGCTGTTCAGCCTGCTGTCGCTGGCCATCGGTTTGTGGTTGTCGCGCAAGGTACTCAAGCCGGTGACGGAGCTGGCGCGGCGCCTGCGTGATTTCCGCAAGGTGGGGCGCGCCGAGCCGCTGGCCGCTCACTTTGCCGACGACGAAGTCGGCGAGCTGGCGCAGGCCCTGGATGAGTATGCCGAGCGCTTGACCGCCGTCGTCGAACGCGATCGCGAATTCAATTCCGACGTCAGCCACGAATTGCGCACGCCGCTGGCGGTGATTTCCAGCACCACCGAATTGCTGCAGGGTTCGCCGGACCTGACCGACAAATTGCGCGAGCGCCTCAAGCGTATCGAACGCGCATCGCGCCAGGCCACCGAGCTGATCGAAGCGCTGCTGCTGCTGTCGCGTGCCGAGCGCCGGGGTCCCACGCGCGGCGAAACCACGGAGGTGGCCAAGGTCGCCGCCGACGTGATCGAAAGCCAGCGGCCGCAGGTGCGCGACAAGCCGATCGAGGTCGAGCTGGTCAACCATCACGCCGTCAGCGTCAATGCGCCGGCGTCGGTGTTGTCGGTGGCGCTGACCAACCTGATCGGCAACGCCATCAAGTACACGCTGGAAGGGCGCGTTACGGTGCAGATCGACAAGGGGCGCATCGACATCATCGACACCGGCCCCGGCATCAAGCCCGAAGACGCCGAGCGCCTGTTCCAGCGCGGCGTACGCGGCGAAGGCGCGGGCGGCAGCGGCGCGGGCCTGGGCCTGGCCATCGTGCGGCGCCTTTGCGATCTCTACGGATGGGACGTGTCGATGAGGCCGCGTTCGGATGCGAACGGTGCCGTGGCCAGTATCGTGTTCGATCGCAACGCGGCTTGATGTCTTGCGATGCCCTTGGCTCCTCCCCTTGCTTGCAGGGGGAGGCTGGTAGGGGGTAAAGCAATCTAGCGACAAGGCAAAGGAATTGCCATGCAAGGAAAATGGATACGTGCTCGCGAGCTACGAAACACCGCAACGGATGCGGAGCGCCACTTATGGCGCTACTTGCGCCGCAGGGATCTCGCGGGCTACAAATTTCGCCGCCAATATCCTATAGCGGGCTACATCGTCGATTTTGTATGTATCCAAGCGGGGCTGGTTATTGAGATCGATGGTAGTCAGCATTTGAGCGCACGCACATATGACGAACGGCGTACGCGCGCCATCGAGGCAAGTGGTTATCGAGTGCTGCGCTTTTGGAACGATGAGACCTTGCTGCGTACTGATGCAGTGCTGGAAGAAATTTGGAGAGGACTAGCCGGGCAAGCGTCTGGCTCTTCCTCTTGCGTGTAAAAGGGGAGGGTTGGGAGGGGGTGGAGCCGGCACGCGATAGCCGGGCTTCACCCCACCCCAACCCTCCCCTGCTGCACGCAGGGGAGGGAGGAAGCATCTGCGCTTCGACGCAGCCTTGGCATTCGATCAAACGCCACCTCAGCACTCGATGAAACGCAGCCTCAGCACTTGATGAAACGCCACCTTAGTACTCGATGAAACGCAGCCTCAGTACTTGATGAAACGCTGCCTCAGTAATCGATGACGTTGACGACTAAGCTGCCGCGTGAGGGTTTGGCTCCTCCCCCTGCGTGCAGCAGGGGGAGGCTGGGAGGGGGTGGAGCCGATATGCGATAGCCGGGCTTCACCCCACCCCAACCCTCCCCTGCTGCACGCAGGGGAGGG